>OFHN01000060.1_pt1 | contig 98757 bp, 69 predicted proteins | sample 1521321 | NCBI WGS metagenome assembly OFHN01 (sample SAMEA3504130, study PRJEB24116) | mouse gut metagenome | biome: mouse gut; feature: mouse-associated habitat; material: faeces | place: Denmark | collected 2011
ACCCGTATCTGCCCCTCAAAAGTATCCAGAATCTGCTCTGTGATTACTTTGCACAGGTTCGTCCTTTCATCACACATCGTCAGCAAAATACCCTCTATATGCAGACCAGAATTGATACGGCTCTTAATCTTTTTTACCGTCTTCAAAAAGTCCTGCAGCCCCATCATCGCCAGCAGCTGTGGATTGACAGTAATAATCACCCCATCAGCAGCTGCCAGTGCATTAATAGTCAGACTTCCAAGCGAAGGGCAGGTATCCACCAGAATATAATCATACCGCCCTTTCAGCGGCTCCAGAATGCCCGCCAGCATCCTTTCCGCTCCCATCTCCAGCCTCAGCTTTGCATCCACCACGGACAACATCACGGATGACGGTATAAAATCCACCCCGTTCCGGCTCACGATATATTCTGATGCATCCGGCATCTCCTCATCCTCAATCCGATTCATCATCAGATGCCCGATTGTCACCGGCACTGAGTTTGTGTCCTCAATCCCAAAACAAGTGGAGAGATTTGCCTGGCTGTCTTATACCGAAAAAATGGTTATTCCGAGGTTTTTGATACCGATATGATTTCTTGAGGATTTATCTACAAAGTTTCGGCATAATAAGGTAATCTTTTCTAGATGAAAAATATCAGGAAGGAGATTTTATTATGTCAAATTGTACCAAGCCACTTGTCAGCGATCTGATTGATAAGGCATGGCAATGTATCGTTTCATTTGGGAGGGCTAAGAAAACAACCTACATGTATAAATGTTATGGCATCTCTCCGGTCACATCTTATTTCTCGACTCATTCAGTTTCGGTTTATTCTGAGGATGAGGGGAATAACTGTATCTGGTACTACTTCCGCCTTTATCAGGATGGCGTGATCAACAGCACAAAGTACCGGTACACCAGGAAAACAATTATAATTATGACCAGCATCATGAATACAGGAAATTATGTCTGGTCCTATGAGCCGTCCATACTTACATCGTCCATTCCAGAGGGCCTTAACCGGATTCTGGTGGATTATCTGAATCACAGGCTTGCACAAGGCTGCCGAACTACTACACTGAGGGGAATCAAGCCCAAGATCAAACATTTCCTTCGTTATGTCGCAAGTCTTGGATTTGATGATCTGAAAGGTCTGGAAATTTCAGATATAAACAGTTATCTGCCTGTCCTTGCTGACAGTTATGGAAATGTTGGGGATTCCCTTTCCCTGCTCAGGTCTTTTGGTGCCTATCTGTCTGAAAATTCACTCTGCAGCCTTAACCTTGAAACCATCTTTACAATTAAAGTGCCTAACCGTAAAAAAATACATTCCGGTTTTGATAAGGACGAAGTAACGGCCATCCTGAACGCTCCGGATAAAAGCACAGCATTAGGAAAAAGAGATTACGCAATTATAATGCTTGCGGCTTATACCGGCCTCCGGGGCGTGGATGTCCTCACACTGAGGTTTTCGGACATTGACTGGCGGTTAAGGGAGATACGCCTGATCCAGAGCAAAACTTCCAAACCAGTCATGCTTCCTGTCCCTGTCGCAGTCCTCAACGCCGTTGCCGAATACATTCTGGAAGCCAGGCCGGAAAACACCGCAACGGATATCATTTTCCTCCGCAGCAGGCCTCCATATGACCCCCTGAAAACATGGTCTGCCCATTCAATTATCAAACACAATGCAGCAAAAGCAGGCATCGCATGGCAGGCGGATGAGCGGAAGGGCTTCCATACCATGAGAAGGACACTGGCAAACCGGATGCTGGCATCTGATGTCCCCATTGATACCATCAAAGAAGTTCTCGGACACAGCAGCCCCGATTCCACAAAGCCATATATCAGCGTTGAATTGTCCGGCTTGAAAGAATGTCCCCTGACGTTGGAGTCCATTCCGCTGGGAAGGGAGGAACTGAGATGAATCCAACCTTTCACTGTGCTTTTGGCCAATATATTTCCGATTTCATCCAGGAAAAACATACACTTGGTTTTCCTTATATAGAAAGCGGACGAATCCTCCGCTGCTTTGATAAATTCTGTACGGATAACTTCCCTGCCGAACCTACTTTGTCCGCAGAAATTGGGAACGCATGGGCTGTCATAAAACCGACAGAAAAATCCGTGAGCTTCCAGAACCGGCTTGGGCCGGTGCGTGAGCTTGCAAAATATATGAACCGCGTGGGTAAAACTGCTTATGTAATTCCGCCGGAATTATCACCGAAAACAGACCCGCCATACCAGCCGCATATTTTTACAGAAGAAGAACTGAAAGCTTTTTTCCATGAGGCAGACTCATATCCTGTAAACCCACGCTCCCGGATCAGGCATCTACAGATTCCCGTGTATTTCAGGCTTCTGTTCTGCTGCGGCCTCCGTCCCCAGGAAGCCAGGCTGATAAAACTTGAAAACCTCAGCCTCCGGGCAAAAAACCTGATCATACCAGAATCCAAAGGGCACAGGGACAGGATGGTCGTCATTCCGGAAGAACTGGTCGGGATTTTGGAAAAATACTACCCTTTTTTGAAAAACGAATTCCCCCAAAGCGAGTACCTGTTCCCCTGCCAGCGGTTTGGCGGCGCTGCCTACACGGCAAGCTGGGTACGGAAATCGTTCCATGAATGCTGGGGAAACTGCCATTTCGAGCTTGTGGCCGGCAACAGCCCAAGGCCTTATGACTTCCGGCACACATTTGCCACATACCGTATATACAAATGGATGAAGCAGGGCGCAGACCTAAGGAGCATGCTCCCGTACCTGAGCGCATACATGGGGCATTCCTGTATTTCGCACACGGCATACTATATCCACCTTGTACCTGAATTCTTTTCTGAAATGTCAGGCATGGATATGAACCTGTATGCATCACTTATCCCGGAGGTGCCTCATGAATAAGGAAAACGTTGAATTGACAAAAAGGCTCCGTGATTTCTTTCAGATATACCTGCCGAAGCAAAAATGTTACAGTGAGAACACGGTTACATCCTATAAATATGCTTTCAATCTATTTTTTGATTTCCTAAACAGCAGAAAAGGTATAGGCATGACAAAAATAACAATGGACTGTTTCAGTGGTGAATCTGTTTCTGAATTCATGGAATGGCTGTCCAGGGAGCGGAACAACAGCGCATCCACCTGCAACCAGAGGCTGATGGCTTTACGGTCGTTCGCCAAATATAATGGGACAAAAGATTTTTCCCAGTTCTCACTTTATGCGGAAATGAAATCAATCCCCGCAAAGAAAGGCAGGCCAAAAACAGTTGAGTTTTTGAGCGAATCCGCACTTGAAATACTATTAAAGCAGCCTAATGCCAAAAAAATCTCTGAAATGCGCAACCAGTTTTTTATGATCCTGATGTACGATACTGCAGCCAGATGTCAGGAAATGCTTGACATACGCATAAAGGATATCTGTTTTAATGAGAAAACACCCTATTTATATCTGACCGGCAAAGGCAGTAAAACCAGGTCAGTGCCTATGATGGATGCTACTTACCGGCACCTTTTGAAATACCTGGAGAAGTTTCACCCTGACTACAAAAAGAATACTGATGAATTTTTATTTTATATCACCACGCACGGCATACGCCACCAGATGTCGCAGGACACGGTAGAGGTGTTTATGAAAAGATACGGGAAAACGGCAAAGCTTATCTGCCCGGATCTGCCGGATAAAGTACACCCGCACCAGCTCCGGCACACACGCGCGATCCATCTGTATCGGAGCGGAATGCCATTGAGCATACTGAGCGAATTTTTGGGGCACTGCTCAGAGGAAACTACACGCATTTATGCATATGCCGACACCGAAATGAAACGGGAAGCAATCAATAAGGCAACTGCAGATATAGCCGTGCCTGAAGAAAAACCAATCTGGGACGAAACAGACGAGGAAACATTTCGTAAGCTGGCCGGCTTGAGATAACCTAAACATTTAGTTATTCCGATGTTTTTCATAAAATCACTGTATTTTCTATGAAAGCTTAGAAACTTCGGAATAACTATTTTTTCGGTATAAGATGCGTTATGCCGAATTCGGCATAAGCTGTCAAAATCGACAGCCAGAACCTTCTTCCCCTCCTTTGCCAGGCAGTAAGCCAAATTATAAGTTGATGTTGTTTTGGCCACGCCGCCCTTCTCTGAACCTAAAATAATGATTTTTCCCATGTTTTGCTCTCCTTTACGATTTTGCCTTTTTGTATTTATCTTCCAGACACTTTACCTTACCGCCCCGGAATTTTACTTCCGGGACAGCAATAACTGATCTGCCAATTCTTTTAACAATGCCGTTTTCTGTCTCAACTGCAAATGAAACCATCTGTTTATCCATAGAATCCATCCCCCTTTACGATCCATACACCGCTTTCCGCTCCGCTACATATCTGGCATGGATTTCCTCTTTCTCTTTCTGAAACTGTACCTGCAGCTTTTTGATCTCCGTCTCCATAAAAGCCCTCTCTGCATCAAGCAATTCCATTCTTTCTCTGTCCAGGCTGATTACCAATTTTCCTTGTTCGCACTCAACCTTAATCTGATCCCCAATCTCAAAACCCATTTCATTCAGCCACTGTCCTTTCAAAATGACGGTCGGCGTAGGCTTGTAATTACGTCCGCTCTGTGAGATAACCTTTATATTTCTGACTTTCTTTGATTTCATAGACTTGCCTCCTTAAATTGTAAATGAACATTTACTCTGGAAATAATGTACTTACCGCTCAATTCCGAAAATCAGCCCAATGGCACCACCTCCCCTCAGCGCAAAAAAATAACTGCCAATGTTTTCGCATCAGCAGCTATCGCTTTAGTTCAGTGTATTAAATTTGGCTATTGGTTATTTTTACCCTCTTCCTTAATCCTGTAGTAATCATCCATACTCAGGCTCAGTTTCACATGGGTATCCGGTTTTGATTTTCGGTTGCTCAAGAGGCACACAGTCTCCACATGCACCGTCATCCCAAACTGGTCCACGCCCCTGACTTTTCTGACTTCATATCCACCGTGACACAAAATCTTAATGTCCCGCGCCAGGGTAGCCGGGTCGCAGCTTACATATACAACTTTTTCAGGCTGCACTGCCAGTATGGCCTCCAGGCAGGCTTCGTCACATCCCTTTCGGGGAGGGTCCACCACAATAACATCCGGGTGAGATTCTTCCATATTATTCTGATAAAAATCCCTCAGGACTTCCTCCGATTTTCCCACAAAAAATTCCGCGTTTGTGATTCCGTTGCGCCTGGCATTCTCCCGGGCATCCTCAATAGCCTGGGGTACAATTTCCACCCCGTAAACCTTTTTCGCGCTGCCCGCCAGGAAGAGGGATATGGTTCCGATTCCACAGTACAAATCCCACACGGTCTCTTCCCCACACAGACCTGCATATTCCAGCGCCAGACTGTACAGCTTTTCCGTCTGTATGGGATTTATCTGGTAAAATGACAATGGGGAAATATGAAAAACCAGTTCTTTTCCCGTAAAAGGATAGCCGTCCTGCTTCATATCCCGGACACGGATGACATCGGAAATGGTGTTTTTGCCCCAGAGAGTATAAACTTCCTTTCCCAAAATAACATTTGTGCGCCCGGTATTTACATTAACTGACACACTTGTCATGCCTTCTATCTCTGCCAGCCGGCTCAGCAGATCTTCCTGACATGGCAGAATATTCCCTATTTCTCTCTCCTGCCTCCTGCGGCCCCGGCCGGGCAGGTTTTCCCCATAGGTCTCTTCCGTCCCTTCCCGGACGGCGGAATCACCCATGTAGGTTTTATTTGGCTTCCCTTCCCCCAAAGATTTATTGATCACAATGCACACCATGATCTCTCCGCTGGAAAATCCCTTGCGAATCAGGATATGCCGTACCAGTCCGGTTCCTTCCTCTTCTTTATAGGCGCTGACCCCATTCCTGCGCATATATTGTAAAATGCATTTCAAAATCCTCTCATATTCCGCAGGCCCCAGAAGACAGTTGGTATTGGCAATTATGGTATGTGTCCGGCCGGCATAAAATCCGGTGACGATATTGCCCTCCCGGTCTGTCCCCACCGGATACTGGGCTTTATTCCGGTAGCGGAACGGCTCTTCCATTCCCACAATGGGCTCCATATGTTCATCCACATACTCCGGTGCCAGTCCTCCTATGCGGATCAGATTACCGCGTATTTTTTTCTGTTTAAACTGCAGCTGTTTTTCATAAGACAGCGGCTGCAGCTGGCATCCCCCGCATTGTCTGTGGTAAGCGCATTCCGGCTCTACACGAAAAGGAGAAGGTGAAAGCACCTTCTCCAACCTTGCATAAGCATAATTCTTTTTCACTTTCACAATCCTGGCTTCCACCCGGTCGCCCACCACAGTATCCTTCACAAACAAGGTAAAGCCATCGGCCCTGCCTATCCCGAAGCCTTCATTGCCCATATCCTCGATAGTCACCATGATAATGTCATTCTTCTGAAATTTCATATGATACCTCTGTCTATTCTTATAGGAACACAGTGCCCCTGCGGCGGTTTACATCCCCCCCATGAAAAAGGGGGGTCCATGAAAATCATCTATGCCGTCAGCTCCTCCGCCAGCGCCTTCAGCTGCGCCTCATTCTCCTGCTTCATGGCAGAGAGAATGGTCACAGTGTTCTCCGCAAACGCAATATCCCTGCTTTTTTCAAACATGGCCTTCATTACCTTCGCCGCCGCAGGTGCCCAGGAACCGTTTTCCACAAAAGCCACCTTGCGCTTCTGATAGCAATGTTCTACCAGCCGGGTGATAAAATCATTCATGGCCGGATTAATGCTCATATTGTAAGTGTTGCACGCCATGACCAGCTTTGAATAGCGGAAAGCATCCGACACTGCGGCCGCCATATCATCTTTCACCAGATCATATACCGCAACCCGGGCGCCTTTCTGCTTCAGCTCCTCTGCCAGATACAGCGCAGCTTCCTTTGTATGTCCATATACGGAGGCATATGCCACCACCACGCCCTCTGTCTCTGCTTCATAGGAAGACCAGGTGTGGTACAGGCCCATATAATAACCGAGATTTTCTTTCAGCACAGGCCCGTGGAGAGGACAGATGATCTGAATATCCAGTCCCGCCGCTTTTTTCAGCACATTCTGCACCTGGGCGCCATATTTTCCCACAATGCCGATATAGTATCTGCGCGCCTCGTCTGCCCAGTCGTCCTCCACATCCAGCGCGCCGAACTTGCCAAAGCCGTCTGCGGAAAAAAGCACTTTATCCCTGGATTCATAGGTCATCATAACTTCCGGCCAGTGTACCATGGGCGCATAGACAAAGTTCAGTTTATGCTGTCCCAGAACCAGCTCCCCTCCGTTTGCCGCAGGGACCTGTTTTACTTCCGGCCCCAGCTCATAGAACTGGTTCATCATTTTAAAAGCCTGGGGAGTTGCCACAACCTGCGCGTCGGGATATTTGCTCAAAAACAGCAGGATATTTGCGGAATGATCAGGCTCCATATGCTGTACCACCAGATAATCCGGCTTACGGCCCTGCATCACGGACTCCAGATTCGCCAGCCACTGCTGCCCGAAAGCCTCATCCACCGTATCCATTACGGCAATCTTGTCGTCCATGATCACATATGAATTATAGGCCATGCCGTTGGGAACAAGATATTGTCCTTCAAATAATTCCACCTCATGGTCATTGACACCTACATACATAATTTCCTCAGTTATCTTCATGTCAGGCTCCTCTTCTTTCTCTCTTATTTTTCCCCGTTCTCCGGGGTCTCTCTCCCGCCGGGCTTTCCTTTCTGCCCCGGCCTTCACGCCCCCCGGTGCTTTCCTGCCAATACAGTACTCCCTGCACCCGGGTTCTTTTCCCTCTACATTTTTGTACTCCTCAGATTGGACTCAAACAGCCTATTATATCCAAGCCAGCCCGGATTTCCGCTGTTATTCTCCAATATCTCCTTAAAGGTTTCCAGTTTTGCGTCCGTGTCGTCCGCGTAATTCAGCGCCAGTGCCTCCATCAGGGCCGGAAGCTTCGGGGAACCATATTCATATTTGCCGTGATGTGCCAGAATGCAATGCTGCAGCTGGGTCAGCAGCACATGGGGAAATCCCTCGATACCCGCTGCCTTCTCCGCCACCATCTGGGAGCCCATGACAATATGTCCCAGCAGCTGTCCATCGTCCGTGTAGTCATTTTCCGGAAAAGGAGACAGCTCTTTCACCTTTCCGATATCATGGCACATGGCGGCAGTGAGCAGCAAATCCCTTTTCAGAACGGGATAGGCCTTGCAGTAATATTCGCACAGCTTCGCCACATTAACAGTATGCTCCAATAATCCACCCACAAACCCATGATGTACGGTTTTTGCCGCGGAAGAATTGCAAAATGCTTTGGAAAAGGCAGTATCCTCCACAAAAAAGGCCTTCAGAAGCTGCTTCAGGAAAGGATTTTCAATGCTTTGTATCAGTTCACTCAGCTCGTGATACATCACACTGATTCCCCTGGAACTTACCGGCAGATAATCCGCAGGATTATACTCGCCTTCCCGGCAGACACGGATTCTCTTGATACTGACCTGGAGGTTCCCCTGAAAATTATTCACATCCCCGTTTACTTCTATGTAATCCAGAGAATTATAATTTCCGATTCCGGGATTATTGGGATCCCAGACCTTGGCATCAACAGTGCCCGTCTTATCCTGCAGAATGACATTTTCATATGCCTTTCCGTTCTTGGTCACGGCTCCCTGCTTGTGTTTGCAGAGATAAATGTCATGAATCCGGTCGCCCTCTTTTAATTCCTTGATATACTTCATCTACCTTACTCCTCCCAGTTCAATACTGAATTGCATTTCCTTATATTCCTCCTGCGCCTGCCGCATGACCGTCACCACCACGGTCTGCCCCTCTTCCATTTGCATCAGCTGATTACTGTAACCATCATAATTGGCAACTATCTTATCATCCAGCATTGTGATCACATCCCCTCGCTGGATTCCTTCACGCATGGCCGGCGAATCCATTTCCACCTCTTCCACATATGCCCCGAAAGGCATTCCCAGTTCCTGGTTTGCTTCCCTGGGCACATCCGCGCCCCGAATCCCCATATAAGCCGTGACGCTGGCATTGGACATTTTTTCCACTGTCTTTTGAAGCTCCGAAATTCCGTATGCAGAAATTAAGTTTTTCATGTCAGAACCCGTCTTATTGTTGGTGATCATCCCCACCATCTGTCCCTGCAGGTCAAATAACACTCCGCTGGCATTCTGGCTTCCGCTGATATCCGTCAGCAGCAGTTTATAATTTCTGTCAGTCATGGATAACACCGTGTTGGAAGATGTTATCATGCCATAGCCCACAGAATCGCTGGAACCCATGGGACTTCCCATGGCAATCACCGGCGTACCGGCCAGATTTTTTCCGTTGGAATAGCCGAATTTTACTATGGGCAGTTCCTCTCCTGCCTTCATCTCTTCGGACAGACTCTCCAGAGCCACGGACAAAACCGCCAGATTGGTGGCCATATTATGCTGCTTTAACTGCGCCTCAACCTGGGATTCATCATAAAAAGTCAGCAGCAGTCTCTCTGCGGAGGCAATGGCAGAGTAGTCTGTCAGGATCAGCAGTTCCATTCCGTTTTCCGAGACAATGACCCCGGAACACTGATTCTTTCGCTCCTGTATCCCATCGAGCCAGTCCACATCGGATGTCACAGCCGTGACCGTCACCATATACCGGTCCAGCTCCCTGGCAAATTCGGCAAGTGTGCCATACAGCTCTTTATAATGCTCCATGTCAAAAGTTACCTGGGACAGGATCTCCTGAATCTGCTCCTCTCCCAGTTCTACATATGTTTCCCCTGCTTCCGGATCTTCGCCCTCCTGCACCGGTTCCGGTGTGGGCTCAGGACTTTCCGTGGGAAGATTTTCCGCAAGCATTTCTTCCGGCAGCATTTCTTCCTTATCCTCCGGAAACCTTACCGTCTGTGTCTGAGGTTCCTCTTCCGGGTAAAGCCAGTTGTTTATAACCGGTTCCAGCACAAGAAAAGTAACGCAGGCAACCAGTCCGAAAATGATGGCCATGGAAATCGTGACCATGGTCCGTCGGATCAGCTTCTTTTTATTTACCGGCTTTACCTTTATTCTTTCCACCATAAAATCATTTTGCTTATTCTCTATATCCGGCATTTTTTACCTGTTACCATTCCTCCCTGCGTCACAGACACGGTTGTGCATCTTCTGATTTCACTTCCAGTATACAAAAATATATGCGGAAAGTAAAGTTACTACATGGGCAAATCCTTTTTTCTCCGGAAAAAATTACGGCACAATCCGATTCCGGTCAGCAGCAAAAGTGGGAACACGACTGCAGCCAGAATTCCTTTTTTCAAATCCTCCCCGAAATAACTGGAAACCATGCCTACCACAGTGGGCCCGCCGGAGCATCCCAGATCCCCGGCAAGGGCCAGCAGCGCAAACAAGGCCGTCCCGCCTTTTGGCAAAGACGCCGCAGCCTTGCTGAATGTTCCCGGCCACATGATTCCCACCGACAGTCCGCACAAGGCACAGCCCAGCAGCCCCAGCACGGGACTTGGCACCAGGGACACGCACAAATAGGCGGCAATGCATAAAATACTGCTTCCCGCCATAAATTTATCCAAATCTATTTTCTCTCCGTATTTTCCATAAAAGACCCTTGCACTGCCCATGAGAACGGCAAACGCAAGCGGCCCTGCCAGATCGCCCATCGTCTTGCTGACACCCAGGCCTTTCTCCGCAAAGGTAGATGCCCACTGGCTCATGGACTGCTCACTGGCGCCCGCGCATGCCATCATCAGCAGGAATACCCAGAAAATTTTCATTCCCGCCAGTTCTTTTATGGAAAGTCCCTTCTCGCCCTCTTCTATCAGGGAAGCAATGGGAACTTTTGCAAACAAAACCGCATTCAGCAGCGGAACCAGTGCCCATATAACTGCCAGCGCTTTCCAGTTTCCGATGCCAAATACTCTGAAAAATACAGTGGAAATCAACACTACGCCCACATGTCCCCAACAGTAAAAGGAATGCAGCAGACTCATGGTCTGTTCCTTATGTTCCAAAGGACATGCTTCCACCACCGGGCTCACCAGCACTTCCAGAAGGCCGCCGCCAATGGCATAGAGAATCACTGCTGCCAGCAGGCCTGTAAAAGGATCCCCGCACATATCCGGCAGTACCGCCAGCAGGACCAGGCCCGCCGCCGCAAAAAGATGGGCCAGCACCATGGAGATACGGTAACCTATTTTATCCACGAATCCCACCGAACACAGATCCACCAGAAGCTGAAAACCAAAATTGATGGTCACCAGCATGGTAATCCGGGAAAGGGGAATTCCGTAGGTATCCTGAAATGTCAGAAACAGCAGCGGTATGAAATTATTGATAATTGCCTGTGCAATGCATCCGATAAAGCAGGCATAAACAGTCTTCTGATATTTATTTTTCACTTTCGTTTCCCTCCGCGTCTCCTTGTCTTCCAGCGGAAAACCGCAACAGTCCGGCGGCACCTGAACTGTTGCGAAAAACCAAAGCTTATTATACTATGTCATATCAGAATTCTCAATGTAAATTTTCTTTTTTTACCTTTTTATCACACCTGCAAGAATCTCTTCTTTTCCGGTGATGTCTTCCACCAGTTTGAACTGGTTTCTGGCCCTGTCCAGATTGTGGTGCTCCCTGTGGATTTTGAAATAGGTGTCCCCGTTCAGATAGTCCGTCAGGAAACGGATTCCGCATTCATAGGTCATCAGCTTCACGGACAGGGGCAGAAGTTCCATTTCCGTCTCCGTCAGGGCCTCCTTCATCTCGCTCAGATACCCTTTGGCAAAAGCCTCAAACGCCCCCACGTCAAACTCCACCTTTTCCAGATCCGTCTCATCCTCTGCTGCCGTGGAGCCGCCCATGCGCAGTGCGTCCCCGAAATCGTACAGCGCGCTTCCCGGCATCACCGTATCCAGGTCAATCACACAGACGGCTTTCCCGCTTTCCTGGTCAAACAGGATATTGTTGATCTTGGTGTCATTATGGGTCACCCGTACAGGAATGCTGCCATCCTCCATTCCTTTCACAACCTTGTCGGCCCAGAGTGCATTTTCCAGTGCAAAATCCACTTCTTTCTTTACGCTGCTCCCCCGTCCCGCCTTATCCTCGCGGATGGCTTCTTTCAATGCCTCTATCCGCCTGGGTGTGTTATGGAAATCCGGAATGGTCTCAAATAATTTTTCCACCGGAAAGTCTGCCAGCATCTTCTGGAAATGTCCGAAACCTACTCCCGCCTCATACAAATCCTTCTCTGTTTTGCTGTTTTCAATGGTCTTCGTACCCTCGATAAACTTATAGACACGGAACACATTCTGCTCGTCCAGCCGGTAATAGGTTTCCCCGTTTTTGGCAGGAATCACCGTCAGGGTTCCCCTGTCGGCATCTCCGCCTGCAGCCGCTATCTTTTCCCGCAGAAACGCCGTCACATTTTCTATGTTGCTCATCAGTTCATCCGGCTTTTTGAAAATGGATGTGTTGATTCTCTGCAGGATATACCTGGGTGTTGTGGCCAGGTATGTATCATTGATATGTCCGTTTCCGTAGCTTTCCGTCTCTGCCGCCACTTCAAACTGCTGCAGGATTTCACTCATAGTCATTTCTTTTTTCATTGTGTACCCCCTTACACGTTTTTCTCTGCCGGCCCGGTACCGCCTTCTCCTGCCGCAGAAACGGGCCGCCTCTTTACACTGCCTACATCATATGCCATTTCCCGTTTGTAAAATCAGGCACATCCACCACTGCCCCGCCTCTGGCTATGGACATTTCGGACAATGCCGTGACTGCCATCCAGCTGGCGGCATCATACACATCCACCGGCATGGGAATGTCTTCCCTGAGATTCCTGAAGAAAATTTCAAATTCCAGCCAGTCCATTCCGTCATGGCCGCCCCTGACACCTTCCTCAATATATTTTTTCCAGACGGGATGATCATATTCTTCCTCATACGTCTTTGCGTTTCCGATACAGTTCTCCCTCCAGTCAAAGTCATGTGCCTTATCTTCTTTTCTATCCAGGAAAACAGAATCGGTAGTCTCTTCATACATGGCCTTTGTTCCCCGCACCGTAAAATTACGGCTGTAATACCTGGGGAGGGTGGTATCCAGCGTCAGCACAATGGTCTCTCCCCTGGCGCACTTAATCACGGTGGTTACCACATCTCCCTGGACGAATGTGCTGTTCATTAAAGCGGCGTCATCGCTTTTCTGCTCACGGATGAAATCCCTGAGGCCTGCCGCTTTGGAAGCCGTGGAGGCCAGGGTCAGCATACGGTTGCCATGGTTGATATTCAGCACCTTCGCAATGGGGCCCAGATCATGGGTGGGATAATTCTCACAGTTTCTGCTCAGGTAATTCCTGAGTCTGTAATGTCGGTTCTCTTTTCCGAAAGCAATCTCATCCCGCAGGTCATGATGGTATCCCCCCGCGCAGTGTACCACTTCCCCGAACGCGCCCTTCTCCACCATGTTCAGCACCATCATTTCCCGGCGGCCGAAACAGCAGTTTTCCAGAAACATGAAGGGTGTTCCTGTCTTTTCGTAGGCTTCCACCAGTTCGTGGCACTGGCGCAGCTCATACGCCCCTCCTACTTCCATTGCCACGGCCTTACCCGCATACATGGCTTCCACCGCAATCTCCACATGGCTTTCCCACGCAGTGGCGATGATAATGGTGTTTACTCTTTCGTCCCGGATCACATCCTTATAATCCAGATATACGGCAGGACGCGCCTGCCCCTGCGCTTCCACCGCCCGGGCTCCTTCTTCCGCCCTGTCTTCATAGCTGTCGCACACTGCCACAACCTGCTCTCCCTGCTTCAGTACCACATAGCTGAGCAGCCCGTATCCCCTGCAGCCCAGCCCGATAAATCCGATTCTGATATCTTTCATTTTTCCCTCCATTTCTGCCGTCTCAATGCCATCCTGATTTATAATCACTCTCCCGGCGGCCGGATCCCTGTATTTTTCATGGCCTGTCTTTACATCCTTTTTTATCTATGATATCATGGTAAAAAGTATATATCTATATAAAATCGGCTCATTTTCGGACACTTTTGGCTCATAAATCTGTCAGGAGAAAGGGAACAATATGGTATGGCTTGCTTATTCCATCAAAGAGCAAATCCGAATTACAGATATGTATTCCTTGTTTGAGGTACATTACGATAACGGATACGAATTTCCCGGGGAAACCCACAATTTCTGGGAATGTGTCTATATTATAAAAGGAGAAGCCCTGGTATCAGGCAACGAACGTGTATACAATCTTGCCCAGGGCTCCATCATTTTTCACAAACCCCTGGAACTGCACAAATTCATTGTGAACAGTCCCGAGGGCGCAAGGCTTTTTATTTTCTCCTTTTCCGCCGAAGGACCGCTTACCGCTTACCTGGAAGAAAAAGTGTTTGAACTGTCAGATTTCCAGAAAGGTATTATGGCGGAACTGCTGGCCTTCCTGCGCGCCAGGACAGACCAAGGCTCTCTGGCGGCCGGAACGCCCTGCTCCTATCTGGAGCCTTTTCACACCCAGCCGACCTATCCCCAGATGCTGGCCTCCTGGCTGCAGCAGCTGATGCTCTCCCTGGCGGAGGCCGGCGCGGTCTCTTCCGTCTCCTCCGCGCCGGATGTGCTGATTTTCCGCAATGCCATCAGTTACCTGAACAGTAATATCCATCGGCAGCCCTCCGTACCGGAGATTGCCCTTTTCTGCAATGTCAGCCAGGCCAGTATCAAACGCATTTTTGACAGATATGCCGGTATGGGCATCCACAAATACCTGCTGAAACTGAAAATCAAGGCCGCGGCCGAACTGCTCCAGGCCGGGGAAACCGTGTCCAATGTGGCCGAAAAACTTGGATTTAACAGCCAGAGTTATTTTTCCAGGGCCTTCCGGCGGGAAACCGGCCTCATGCCATCCAGCCTGAAATAAATACCTTTTTATTCCCGCGGGCAACGAGCCAAGTGGCTGCCTGCAGACATTTGGCGACTGCCGCGAAAGTCAAATACCAAAGTGTCCTTTGGACGCATTCTGCTCTGCAGCGGGGTATTTGATTGAAACCAGTATATCAAATATTGCCGGAAAAGGAAAGTGCTTCCTAACAAATCCCCTTCAGGGCAAACATTAAGGTGTCACCCAGGATATCGTCATCCTTGTTATACAGATGGCATCCTGCATATTCCGCCAGGGAAGCCTTGTCATCAATGTAAAACCCGGGCGTCAGATAGGCCGGCGCCAGAACATTCTCCAGCCAGCTGGCCAAAGCAATCCATAAAAGAATAACTGAAATAAAGCCGGACAAGGCTTGAAACGGACTGTTTTACCCTGCGTACCGAGCAGGCTTTCCTATCCCATATAGACGGCGAGGCAGCATTCCATGAAATCCAAGGCAAACTCCAGTCCGGCATCCCTTTGGCAAATGATGACCTGATGCGGCTGGTGATCCTGCCACTTACGGTTTCTGGTTCGGAAGGGAAACAGCAGGACAGCTTTATGAAAAAGAAAAAATTGAATATGGCAATCAAAAAGCAAGGGAAAAAACCATAGAAATTGCAAAGGCTTTACTGGAAGACGGCACTGAAATCGTAAAAATTATGAAAGTTACCGGAATGACTGAGGCAGAGTTACTTCGCCTTCAGGATGCAGAGTTAACAGTATAAAAGGTATGCATAATTAACCATAAAAAAGTAACCGAAATCGGTTACTCTTTATGGTTAATTATTTAATTCCTGAACTATTTTTTGTAAAAATTCTCTTGCTGCTAAATGCCCATGTGTTTGCGTGTTATAAGAAATTATTTGAATATTATACTCTTTCAATAAATATTCTGCTTCAATATGTCCTACATTCGGAAGTAAAGCATAATGCTTTCTTGTCATCCCTCTTTTATCTGCCATTATTCCTTGTAGAATAAAATCAATGTCTGGATCATTAAAGCTATATCCGTAAAACAAAACTGTATTCTCAATAAAATATCGCTTTAGCGTTTCATTATATTGTAGTTTATTAAAAAGCAATTCCCTTATATTAGCTTTAGTCAATATTATTGATTCTGGCACTTCATAAGAACCATGAATTTTTAATACTGGCAGCACACCTCCTAATCTATCTTCTGAAATATTCATATCATTGGGCAATATTATTTTACACAAACGCCCATTTTGGGCATTTGTCTGCTCTATAAATGAGTCAAAATTAGTCGTTATGACAGCTCTAAATGGTATCTGTGCCAACAAATTATGTGTCAGCGACTTTTTCCCCTCACATGATAATTTTAATTTAAGAACGTGTGAAAAATCATATGGACCTAATTTCTTTAAACAATATTCAGCCAATACCAAATATTTTCTCTCACAAAGTAGTGTCTCAATTTCTTCAAGTTCTCTGTCTGCCAGGTCGGAATATTCGTCTTTCAGGCAATCCACTAAAGCAACGACTAACTCATTCCATGACGGCAATTTTGCATCCATTGAAGCTCCCGCACCTGCAAACAAAACACATTTATTATCCTTTATGCTAGTTAATAACTGCTTCGGAATGGACGGAATAACTAGTGGTGTTTTGTCTATAGTTATCTTTTCTATGGCGTATGCTTCATCTTTTTCTTCAATAAAACTTCCAATTGCCTCATTAAAACCATAGGCGCCATCAATATTCTTTTCTACTAGACGAGATGGTAACGAAAAGCGCAATTTGCTGTTTTCGCTGTATAATTCATCACTTGCCCAGCTACTGCTAATATTATGGAACTTTCTTGAACATACATTTGCAATTCCACTTTCTAAATCAGCAGAAACAAAATTATAGGATACACTAGATGTGATATTGTTATTTTCATATGAAGCTCCTGCTACTAGATAATGAACCACACTATCCGGCATTTTTTGAGTGATTACTTTTCGACTATGAATATGCCCATGTAAAACAAAATCACTTCTATTGTTTATTAGCGTTTCTACGCGTTCAACATCATCATCTTTAAAATAATAGATTGGGTGATGTAATAAAGTAATTGTTATTTGTGGTTTTTCTACTTTAGAAAATGCTTGTAATACTTGCCTTTCACCAAGTACAATATTTCCTTTTTCTGAACTAGAGGTTGAACCCCAAGCTGAATTTAAGCCAACAATTGCAATTTCAATCCCATTAATATTGATATTCTTTGTATAAGATAATTCGGACTTTTCAATCGAAAAAGAATTATTTCCCACAAATTCATAATAATTATTTAATCTTTTTAAAAATACTTCTCTTAATTCCTTGTTTCCTAAAATTTCCGATATTTCTTTTTCGCTATGTATGCTCTCTAATATTTTAGACATATAATTTGCGGTATTGCTCAGTTGTATATCGTGATTACCCGGTACAAAGAAAATATTTTCTTTCTTTAAATTCAAAATTTCTAAAACACTATTAAAAAATTCGCTTGCTAATGCATATTCTTCAGTACGTCCAGAGAAAGCAATATCCCCCGTCACAAAGACAAGATCAATATCCTCTTTAATATGTTTCAAATCTTCCAAAAGTTTTTTATAAATCAATTGGCTTTCAAAATTATCTTCCGCAACTCTAAAATGCAAATCTGATAAATGCAGCCATGTAATTTTTTTATCCATATGTTTTCCCCTTACATTTTTGTAAAAATAGCTGATATAATTATAACATGGGATAAACGTAATTTCCATAGCTAATGTAATACTTTACTGCTGTGACATATAGTATATGTTATCTTTAGCGTCCCACTCTATAAAATAAAGATGTCTACTGATTCCAATAGCACGAAACAATTTTTTCTGGAATAGAAATTTTAAAAAGAGCCCTCAGTCAGTCCTTTTCCTACAAATATCACCATTACATACTATCAAAAAATATCTCAGAAGAAAGAGCCATTGGTATGGACATTTCTCTGTATCTGATACGAAAATAGCTGATTCTGGATACATGAAGTATTTTCTAAAGGTTCAATCCAACTGTGATATCATAATCCACACCTTTTGTAAGGATTGCGTAGAATACCCTTTTAACCCTGCGGGCTACCTCAACCATTGGATACATTTTTGCATTTTCCGGAAACTTCTCGCCTTTTTTTTCTAAACATGATATAATATCGAAACAGAAGGGCGTTGTTTCGACTTCTGATTCCATGTGCGCCAGCGCGCACTTGACTATGGTATAATATCGAAACAGAAGGGCGTTGTTTCGACTTCTGATTCCATGTGCGCCAGTGCGCAAATGATTATGGCATAAGTTTCATGATATTTTATGACATTACCCTGCAGCAAAGCCGTAAACAATATAGAACAAGAGCGTAATAAGGAGTTTTTCATGAACGAAAAAGTATTAAAAACATTAGAATACATCAAGATTACAGAAATGCTGGCAGCCAAGGCCGGTTCTGCCCCGGGGAAAAAACTCTGCCGGGAGCTGGCCCCCTGCACCGACCTAAGCGAAATCCGCAGAAATCAGCGTCAGACCGCCGATGCCCTTCGCCGGCTCTTTCAGCTGGGAAGCACTTCCTTTGGCAGCAACAAAGACCTGAGTTTCTCCATCCGCTCCCTGGAGATCGGCTCTGCCCTGTCCATTCCGGAGCTTTTGAATATTGCCGGTTTTCTGGACAATGTGTCCCGGATCAAATCTTACGGCAGAAGGGACCGGGAAGATTCACCCCAGGATACCCTGGACGAATATTTTGAGCTGCTGACTCCCCTGACCCAGTTATCCAATGAGATCCACCGCTGTCTTCTCTCTGAGGATGAGATTGCGGATGATGCCAGTCCCAGGCTGAAAAGCATCCGGCGATCCATGATACAGACAAATGACAAAATACACACCCAGCTTACCTCCATGCTCAGCGGGGCCTATCGCACCTATCTGCAGGATGCCGTGATCACCATGCGCAACAACCGATACTGCATCCCCGTGAAATCAGAGTATAAGGGGCAGGTAAACGGTATGATTCATGACCAGTCTGCCACCGGTTCCACATATTTTATCGAACCTGCCGCCGTGGTAAACCTGAACAATCAGCTGCGGGAACTGGAGCTGGAGGAAAAAGAAGAAATCGGAAAGATTCTTGCCGATCTGAGTGCCCAGGCCGCTGTCCACACAGAGGAGCTTTCGGACAACCAGAAAATCATGACGCTTCTTGATTTTATTTTTGCCAAGGCAGAACTTGCCATGGAGATGAACGCCACGGAGCCACTGTTCAACGAAGACCACTTTATCCACATCCGCAAGGGCAGACATCCCCTGCTGGACAAGAAAAAGGTAGTTCCTATTGATATCCATCTGGGCCGTGATTTTGACCTGCTGGTGATCACAGGACCAAACACGGGCGGAAAGACAGTCTCCCTGAAAACCGTGGGACTTTTTACCCTTATGGGCCAGGCCGGGCTGCATATCCCTGCGGCAGACCGTTCAGAACTTTCCATTTTTACGGAAGTATATGCAGATATCGGGGACGAGCAAAGCATTGAACAAAGCCTTTCCACCTTTTCCTCCCATATGAAGAGCATTGTATACATTCTGGACCACGCGGATGCGGACTCCCTCTGCCTCTTTGACGAACTGGGAGCGGGGACAGACCCCACCGAGGGCGCGGCGCTGGCCATCTCCATCCTGAATTATCTTCACGACAGGGGAATCCGCACCATGGCCACCACCCATTACAGTGAACTGAAAATTTATGCCCTTTCCACCTCTTTTGTGGAAAATGCCTGCTGTGAATTCAATGTGGAAACCCTGCGGCCCACTTACCGGCTGCTTATCGGCATTCCCGGAAAAAGCAATGCCTTCGCCATCTCCTCCAAACTGGGACTTTCAGACGAGATTATCAATGCCGCCAGGGAGCAGATCGGCAAGGAAGACAAAACTTTTGAGGATGTGATCGCTGACCTGGAACAGAGCCGTATCACCATTGAGAAAGAACAGACAGAAATCGCACAGCACAAGGAGCGCATCCGCACCCTTCAGGAACAGCTTCAGCAAAAGAATGACCGGATTGACCAGGCAAAGGACAAAATTCTCCGGGAAGCCAACGAGAAGGCCCGGGAAATTCTCCAGGAAGCCAAGGAAATCGCAGATGAAACCATACGGGATTTCAATAAGGCAGGCGCCGGGACAGACATCAGGGACCTGGAAAAGAAGCGCCAGAAAGTGCGGGATAAAATCAGTGAAAAAAATGAACGTCTCTCCGTAAAAGGCGGGCTGAAAAAAGAACCGGAACAGAAGGCCCTGGATCCCCAAAAATTAAAAAAGGGAGACACGGTGAAGATCCTGTCCATGGGGCTGAAAGGAACGGTCAGCACCCTGCCCGATGCCAAGGGCGGTTTGTTTGTACAGTGCGGCATCATCCGCACCCGCACCAATGTAAAGGACCTGGTTTATGTGGAAGAAAACAGTTTCTCCGCACCAGCCCCCAGACAGAGCGGTTCCGGCAAAATCAAAATGTCCAAGACCCTGTCCATCTCCACGGAGATCAACCTGCTGGGCAAAACAGTGGACGAAGCTCTCTCCGTTCTGGACAAATACCTGGACGATGCCTACCTGGCGCATCTTCCCAGCGTCCGCGTGGTTCACGGAAAAGGAACCGGTGCGCTGCGCAATGCCGTCCACAGTCATCTGAAACGGCTGAAGTATGTGAAGGAATACCGTCTGGGCGAATATGGCGAGGGAGACTCCGGTGTCACCATCGTCACGTTCCAACAATAAAAATGACCCGGAAGGAGTGTTGCATCAATGGTAAACAAACAGAAAATACTGATTGTGGATGACGACAATAACATAGCCGAACTGATAGCCCTCTATCTCACAAAAGAATGTTATGAAACCATGATTGTCAATGATGGGGAGTCCGTGATGCCTGCCCTGGAAACTTTCTCGCCAAACCTGATTCTGCTGGATATTATGCTTCCGGGCATAGACGGCTATCAGGTCTGCCGGGAAATCCGTTCCTCCCATTCCGTTCCCATCATCATGCTCTCGGCCAAAGGGGAAGTATTCGACAAGGTTCTCGGGCTGGAGCTGGGCGCCGACGACTATATTGAAAAGCCTTTTGATTCCAAGGAACTGGTGGCCAGGGCCAAGGCTGTCCTGCGCCGCTACAAGCCGGCTCCCAGCGTTCCCGCCACATCTGATGAAAAATGTGTGCAGTATGCCGACTTGTCCGTGAACCTGACCAATTATTCCGTTTTATACAAGGGCCGTACCATAGATATGCCCCCCAAGGAACTGGAGCTTCTCTACTTTCTTGCCGCGTCCCCCAACCATGTTTTTACCAGGGAACAGCTTCTGGACCAGATCTGGGGATATGAATATATCGGGGACACGCGCACTGTGGATGTGCACATCAAGCGTCTCCGGGAAAAGATCAAGGATCATGCCAACTGGAAGATCAGCACCATCTGGGGCATCGGATATAAATTTGAGGTGCGCAATACATGAAAAAGACCCTCTACCTGAAATTTATACTGGCGTATTTTATTTTCGGAGTATTCAGTTTCATCATCGTAACCACCTTTGTGCCCAGCATGACCATAGAACATCTGGTGCGCGAAAAGGCCGAACATCTCTATGTGGAGGCAGTCCGCATTGCGGATACCTATGCGGCAGGATTATACGCCAGTGAAACAGATCTGGAGACCGTGAAGGACCAGCTGGATTCCCTGGCGTTTTATCTGGATTCCACCATCCGCATTATCAATCCTTCGGGACGCCTGGTGCTGGACACGGATGTATCCCTGAATGTGGAGGAGGAAGTCACCATCGAAAATTTTGATCCCACTGCCACCAGCGGGTCCTATTACATGGTAAATGATTTTTTCGGCAATTTTGACAGAGACATGATCAGTGTTTTTTCGCCTATTACTTACCGCTATGTAGTAAAAGGGTATGTGGTTATTCACTGTGACATGCAGGAGATTCAGGAATCCTGCAACAGCCTGCTGAATATCTCCTATATCACACTGGTCATCCTGTTTCTGCTGTCCCTGATCATCCTGATATTTTTTACGGAGATGGTGTATATTCCCCTGCGGAAAATCACATATGCCACGGAGCAGTATGCCTCCGGAAACATGCATTACGAATTTCAGGTGGAAAGTGACGACGAAATCGGTTATCTGGCCGCCTGTCTCAATTATATGGCCAGCCAGATTGCCGGGGCTGAGGATGACCAGAAAAAATTCGTAGCCAATGTATCCCATGATTTCCGCTCTCCCCTGACTTCTGTCCGGGGATACCTGGAAGCCATGATCGATGGCACTATCCCGCCGGAAATGCATGATAAATACCTGAACATCGTTCTCAATGAGACGGAGCGTCTCACCAAGCTCACCAACAGCCTGCTTTCCCTGAACAATCTGAATACCAAGGGAATGCTCCTGGACCGCACGGATTTTAATATCAACCAGATTCTCCGGACTACGGCGGCGTCTTTTGAGGGCACCTGCCGTAAAAAGACAATCGTCATAGAAATGATTCTCACGGGAGAGGAACTGTATGTTACCGCCGACATGGAAAAAATCCAGCAAGTACTCTACAACTTGCTGGATAATGCCATCAAATTCAGCCATCATGACTCCGTGATCAAAGTGGAGACTTCCGTGAAAAATAATAAGATGTTTGTTTCTGTCAAGGATTCCGGCATCGGAATTCCCAAAGATGACCTGAAACTGATCTGGGACCGGTTTTACAAATCTGACTTGTCCCGGGGCAAAGACAAAAAGGGAACCGGCCTGGGACTCTCCATTGTAAAAGAAATCATCAACTGTCACGGTGAAAATATCAATGTCATCAGTACCGAGGGTGTGGGCAGCGAGTTTATCTTCTCCCTGCCGCTGTCCGAAGACGAGGAAGACTAAAAAACCGTCTTTTCGTCCCAGCAAATGGGACAAACCCTTACCCTGCATCATCCTGAAGTCACACCGGAAACTGTCCTCTCTCCGGTGTGACATTTTACCTGATCCGGGACTTTTTCATATTTGACATCGCTTTGCGAACCGGACGGTACAATATCAGCATAAAAACGAAATTGCCAACGGCATGGGCGATATCCCAGGGAATGCCTGCCACCCACCATGTAAATCCCGCCACCAGGCCGTCCCGGAAGCCGCCGTCCCCTGCTGCCCCCAGCACCGCATAGGGTATGGCGCACAGAAAGCCAAACATCAGTCCGAATCCGCCAGACAGCACGCTCCAGAACCACGCAGATTCCTGCCTTCTGAAAATCCATGCCAGCAGGGCCAGCAGAGGCCATGCGTACAAATACATAATCCACCACAGCCCAAAACCATAAACAGTACCTTCTGTCAGAATAAAGACCGGCACCACAAAGAGAATCTTCCACTCAAACATAAGCGTAAACAGAATCACCCAGAAACTGGTCAGTTCTATATTGGGAAGAAACGCAAGTGCCGCTTTACTCACTTCTATCACTGCCACCATCACGCCCACCAGGGCAATATCCTGAATAGACAGTTTTCTCTGTTCTTTTTGCTTTTCCATCTGCAATCGCGCTTTCCGGACGTCACTCCGTCGTGTAGACTATGGAAAAGGCATCCCCGTCCAGCACCGGCTGGGTATCAATTCCATAATTACAGTACTCACCGTTTACATAAAAAGACCAGTACGCCCCATCCGCATTGAAATCTGCTGTCACACCGTTTACCGTATCCACCATCATCCCATACTCACTTTCCGTTCCGGAAAAAGTAAGCCCTTCCGTCTCCTCCATGGCCTGCCGGAAATACTCCGCATCTGTCTTTAATTCATAGACAGTACTTTTCTGTTCCCCATCCACCACTTCAATGGTAATGGATTTGCCGCCCTCCACTGGCTTTTCCCGGTATACATTGTATATCACGGCAAAAAGTACAATCACCGCCGCCAATGCCACAATACCGAAAATAATTTTCTTACTGCTTGTCTTGCTTTTGTTTTCCATATTCTCCTCCGTTTTATGATGATTTAACATCCTGGTTTTCCGGCTTCCCGGATCGCCCGCAGCAGGCCCGGTTTCTGCCATTTTATGGCTGAGCCTGATGCGGTATGGAATACAGAGGGACTGTGGCTGCCCATGAAAAACAAAACTCCCGCAATATTGCGGGAGCTGGCATAGTGTCTTTATTGTTCAGGCATAACAGAAAGCAGTCTGACTGACTTTTCATTCAACGTACCAGCCAATTCCTCGTGGCCTCACAGTACCCATCAAAGGCAGGTCTTCTGACTCAAGTATCAACATTCTGTTTCGTCTTCCCGGGAACATTTCCCAGTGACATACACCGCAGACTTCCTCTGTTTCAGCGGTGGAAACAAAACTCCTCTCTCACAGCGACGAGATCGTGCAGGACTTACACCTGCTTCCCTTTTCACCGGACCAGGCAAATAACTTACCCTCCGGCACCTATGATGTCCATATTCACTTAAGTCAGTATTTTAACATAGGCCGCATGAAAAAGCAAGCCTGATATCACCGCATTTAACTGACTGCCGCTTCTAACCGTAACGGTTCAGTCAGGACACAGAACTGTTACTTCCGGTCAGATTATGCTCATAATTTTCCCACGGCCTCATCAATCATCTGTGCACACTGTCTGATCTTCTGCATATCTGTCTCCGCAATGTCTGCCAGAGGCTTCCTGACACCGCCCAGATACAAACCTTCCCGCAATTCCATCACTTTCTTGATCACTGCGTACATATTTCCATGGCAGCCGCACAACGCATAAATAATCCGGCAGGCATCATTCTGTATTGCCTTTGCCCTGGCCATATCTCCCTTTGCCACGGCATCAAAAATAGCGAGATAAAGCTCCGGCATCACGGCATAGGTACCGCCGATTCCGCCGTCGGCCCCAATGGCAAGACCGCTTACCAGCTGCTCATCCGGGCCGTTGAAAACCACCCTTCCTTCCCCTCCCGCATCCTTAAACATCTGGATATCCTGGGCTGATTCAGAGGAATTCTTCACGCCTATTACCTTGGGATTTTCCAGCATTTTCTTATATAAGGGCAGGGTGAGCCTTGTACCGGCCAGCTGCGGAATATTATAAATGACAAAATCTGTATCCGGGGCTGCTGCCGATATATTATTCCAGTATTCTGCCACTGCATACTCCGGCAAATGGAAGTAAATCGGAGGGATGGCGGCAATGGCATCCACTCCCAGTTCTTCTGCATGAGCAGCCAGTTCACAGCTGTCTTCCGTATTATTACATGCCACATGGGCGATAACCGTGATCTTCCCTTCCGCTTCCTCCATCACTGTCTCCAGAATCTTCCGGCGCTCTTTTTTCTTCAAATAGATACATTCTCCCGAAGACCCGCATACATATAAGCCTTTCACACCCTTCTCTATGAGATGTCTCGTGAGATTTCTGGTGCCCTCTTTGCTGACCTTTCCCTTTTCGTCATAGCATGCATAAAAAGCCGGAATAATTCCCTGATATTTTCCTATGTTACTCATATTTTCCTCCTGTTTTTTATTCCAATATGTCCTTCTGTACCTTTTTCCACAATCATTTATGTCTGTTTCCGCTTCCATAAGTTCTCCGCACACACTCTGTCCTAATGTTCCGATACTGTCCTGCCATATCCCCCGGCCGTCCATCTTATCTCAGCCGGATGTCTGTATCAATTCCTCCAGTGTATAAACCCGTAATCCTATTTCATACTCCTCATACTCATACCAAAGCGCAATATTCCCAGCCGGCAGTTCTGCCAGACAGCTATAGTAAAAGGGCGCCTGATTCACGGAATAGTGATATTTCCAGTTCACGTCTCCCGTGTTTTCCACCAGTCCGATGGCAATCACACCGTTCACCCTGCGGTACGGCTCCCCATCCCCTCCCGGGTAACTTGCCACCAAAGCAGGCCTTCCCTCAACGGGATGAGAATAATTGATCACGGACACCATACAATTTCCACAATATGTAAGCATAGGTTCCCTTCGGTATGCACTCCATGTCTCCCCGCCATCACTGCTGTCGGTATATGTGATCTCCTGAATCAGGTTTCTGGAATACATTCTCAATATACCGCCGGGCAATTCCACAATCTGGGATTCTGAAGATTTGACAAAGGAACCGTCTTCCCTATAGCCTGTTTCCTTTGCACGTTTTCCGCGCTTCCAGGTCTTTCCCTGGTCCTCCGTATAAATGACACTGGAAAATTCCGGTCCCAGATTATTATCATAAATGGGAAAAATCATCCTCTCCTTATTTTCGTACCGGTAGGAAAGTCCCCTTCCGGGGCAGACGGCCGTAAATCCCCGGACATCCACCTGGCCGGAAATATCCTGCATTCTTCCCCAGGTTTTTCCGCCATCCCTGCTGACACGGCACACAATATGAAAGGCCGGATAGGCTTTAATGGGAGATGCCGCAAAATAGACATTGGCATGTATCAGGCGGGAAGTCATTTCTCCCTTTCCATCCAGCTGGGGAATCATCACTTTCCTGATCTCCTCCCCCTCCCGGCGGTAAAGATACATTTCATCGTCCAGCAGATAATTCTCATACGGCTTATTGTCCTTCAGACACAAAACCGGCAGAAAACCATCCTCTCCGGGATCTCCCACATAATAGGGATATGTCTTCTCATTCAGCTCCTGGGACTCCGCATGGGTATAACTCTCCATATCCTTCAGAGCCGGCCGGCCGTTGGGATGCCTGCCTCCCTGCTGCTGCCCGCACACAATACCGTCTACTGCCCAGGCTCCCACAAAAGCCGGGCACAAATCTGTCAGCAGATAGAGATTCCCCTGACTGTCCTCCCCCATCACGGGGTCAATAAACCCTGCACTGAATATGCACCTGTCAGAACCGTCTTCCACATCCTCAAAGTGATTTACAAACTGTCTTTCCCAGCTTCTGCACCCATCGAAAGATCTTGCCATTACTGTCTCAAGATTCCCTGCGGAATCCAGTCCGTGGTTCCACCGCGCGTCGCAGGCCGCGGCCACAGCGCCCTTCTGTGTTACCAGTATGGAGGGAATCCGAAACCTTCTGCTCCCCATACAGTTCTCCGGAAACGGATCTGTCACTTCCCTTATCATTTTTTCTCCCGAATCACTTCTGTCTTTGTTGCCACTGCCTTGTTCCGAAGCTGAGCACATAAACTAACTCTTTTTTCCGGAAATTACTTTCTTCAATTTCTTTGCGGATAAAACTTACAAATCCCTTTAGGGCAAAAAAGTGTAAAACCGTATCTGTTGCATTTTCGGTTTTACACTTTTGCCTGATCACTTCACCGTTTCCTGATACCTTTCTGTCAGGATATCACTCTCACCAGATTCAGTTCTTCATCCGCCAGTATAACGTCTGCCCGTTTCCCCGGAGTCAGGGAACCTACCTGGTCATAAATCCCGATGCTTCTGGCAGGATTCATCGTCGCTGCCGCAATTGCCTCTCCCAAAGGAATACCGAAAGATACAGCCGTGCGCATACAGTCGTAGAGATTGGTTGCCGAACCGGCGATAGTACCGTCTGCCAGTGTGGCAAGCTTGCCGTTTACCGTCACCTGCTGCCCTCCCAGATCATACGTGCCATCCTCCAGTCCTGTGGCACGCATGGAATCACTGATCAGCACGATTCTGCCCGGGAAAAGTTTAAAGGCAGCCCGTACCATGCTCTCATGCACATGAATCCCGTCACTGATCATCTCTGCCATACATTTATCATCTTCTGCGGCCGCTCCGATCAGCCCTGGCGTCCTGTGTCCCAGTGGCATCATGGCGTTGAACAAATGTGTCACATGGTTTGCCCCAGCTTCCAGGGCTTCCTTCGCCGTATCATAATCTGCCCCCGAATGTCCCAGGGAAATCGAAACTTCATCATGCAGCTCCCTGGTAAACTCTATGGCTCCCTCCGTGTTGGGGGCCAGAGTCACAAGCCGGATGCGATTCCCGCAGGCTTCATTGCACTCTCTGAAAAAAGCCACATCCGGAGCCATGATACATTCCGCCCTATGGGCGCCCTTCTTGGATACATCCAAAAAAGGTCCCTCCATATTGATGCCGGCCACATGGGCCAGGGGTGCCCCCGAAGCATTCTCCGTCTCCGAAAAGCTGCCCATCTCACGGAAAATTCTGCGCAAGTCTTCCTTATCGATGGTCATGGAAGTAGGGCAATAGGAAGTAATGCCATGGGCATATTCATAGGACAGGATCTTTTTCAGCCCTTCCATATCCCCGTCTGAAAAATCATGGCCTACAGCCCCGTGACTGTGCACGTCCACCAGTCCGGGAAATACCAGCAGTCCTTCTGCGTCCACTTCTGTTTTATCCGAAACCTGGTCAGGGCTTTCCACTACTTTTCCATTTTCCAGATACAGATCCTCTTTCACAAAAGTTTTATCTTCCTGAAAGACCCTGCCGTTTTTAATTATCATATACAGACCCCTCCCAGTGCGTGTTCTCCCTGATCATGGCCAGGGCAGCTTCGTCCGCAATCACTACCACATCATTGTGAAGCTGCAGTACGGAAGCGGGCACATCCGGAGTCACCGGCCCGAAGCAGGAATCATACAGCGCTTTTGATTTCGCCTCACCGGATGCCAGCAGCAGTACCTTCTTTGCCGACATAATGTTCTGGATGCCCATGGTAAGTGCATGTGTGGGCACCTCATCTATGGAACTGAAAAATCTGGCATTGCTCTGTCTTGTTTCTTCTGTCAGGGTCACCACATGGGTTCCTTTTTCAAATACATCACAAGGCTCGTTAAAACCGATATGGCCGTTGCCGCCAATGCCCAGAAGCTGCAAGTCAATGCCGCCCAGGTTCCTGATCACCTGATTGTAACGGCTGCACTCTGCCTCTGCGTCCTCTGCAAGTCCATTTGGCACATTGGTATTTTCTTTGTCAATATTCACATGGTCAAACAGATTGTGGTTCATAAAATAGCGGTAACTCTGGTCATGCTCTCCGGACAATCCCTTATATTCGTCCAGATTGACACTGCGGATTCCGGAGAAATCCAGGTCTCCCTCCTCATACCACGCAATCAGCTGCTTGTAAGCGCCCACAGGAGTAGAGCCTGTGGCAAGGCCCAATATCGCATCCGGCTTCAGAATTATCTGGGCTGAAATGATATTTGCCGCCTTACGGCTTAAATCGTTGTAATCTTTTGCTGCATAAATTTTCATACTTACACCCGCGCCTTTCTTTTTATGCTTTTTCTTTTTATTTTATCATTGGCACACACAAGTGTCAACTTTCTGTCGTCATCCCTTATCCGTATAAAACCGAATCCCTGTATATAATCGAAGGTTTTATGAAGGTCCTCTCAAAAGGTGCATCCTCATGCTCCATGCGGTATATAATCTGCACGGCCAGGCGTTTGCCGATATACTCTGTCTTCACATCCGCCGTGGTAATGATTCTGCCCACATCATATTCGTTCCGGCCATCATAACCGGTCACCAGAATTCCCCGGGGGATTCTCTCCTGATGTTCCTGAAAATAGAGATGCAGGATATGCGCAATATAGTCACTTGCACATACAAAGGCATCCGGAAGCGTTTTCAGGGCATCAAGAAACCTGCTTATTTCCTTATTGTAAGAAAAAATGCCAATCCTATGCGTCAGGCAGAACCTTTCCTCCACCGGAAGATGATAATCCTTCATGCACTGGCAATACCCTTCATAGCGGTCATAGTTTGTCCTGGCATATTGAATGTCTCCGATAAAGCCGATTTTTGACATCCCTTTTTCCACAACCGACTGTGTAATCTGATATGCACTGTCATTACCCTCCAAAATAATCAAATCCCCGTTCAGTTGATTTAAATCGATCTGCGGAACCGTGTCAAGATACACCTTGGGAATATCCAGCTGGTTAATTTCCTTTACCAGATTCTCGTCATACACATTCAGGACTACCGCACCCTGAACCGTACCATTGGACAGCACGGCAGGCATTCTGAACCTATCCGAATACCCGGAAGGCATATAAGTATACACCAGATTGACATTGTGAAGAGAAAGCTCCTGTGCCATTCTGTGAATGATATTGGTCCAAAAAGTTGATGAATTCGGTCTGGATACAATCAGGGAAATATTTTTCTCCAGTACAGTCTGTTCCAGGTCTGCCAGTCCTTTCGTATACCCCAGTTCCCTGGCCTTTGTAAGCACTTTTTCCCTGAGCGATGCTGATACATTTGTATAATTATTAAAGACTTTCCAAACGGTTACCCGTGAAATTCCAAGTGCATCCGCAATATCCTGCATCGTTACTTTATTCATGGTTTCCTTTCTTTTGTCAGATAAGATTTTCTGCAATCAAATAAAACCACTGACAAATAAATCATAAATGAAGTAGCTTCATCTTAACATATTTAACATTTGAATGCAATATTTTCCACAATTTTATCGAAATTTTATAAACTATTTCAACAACTTTTTCTATATAATATGTAATACCGACATTTACATTCCATAACCTTGCACATAAACTTTTCAAAAATTCATTTGACCATATACATGTCTTATAGTAAATTTTTTCCAATCGAGCAGGAAAGATTCACCTTCCCTACTCGCCGCGCGGGGCGCGTGTTGCGTCCGCAACTATTTTCCTTACGCGCCCCTGTGCTATCGAGCAGGGGAATGCTCTCCTCCACTACCCGCCGCGCGGGGCGCATGCAGCTTTTGCTGCTAATTTCCTTATGCGCCCCTGCGCATAAAAAAAGGACTGCCCTCCGTAAGCGGCAGTCTTTTTTATGTATCTCTTTTTTGTTAATCCAGATCAATTCCCCCTATGGGCATCTGGTTATTCCCAAAGCCGTCCCCGGCATTTGCTGCTGCCATGGCGTACTCTTCACGAAGGGAAAACTTTGCAACCAGGCTCTTAAGCATTGCGGCCTGCTCCGAAAGTTCCTGGCTGGCAGCTGCACTTTCCTCCGCCGTAGCCGAGTTAGTCTGTACCACACTGGAAATCTGGTCCACACCCAGGGTAACCTGCTCCACAGCGCCTGCCTGCTCTTCTGCCGCATTGGCAATGCTGTCCACATTTGCAGACGCATCACGAACCTGCTCAACCACTTTCATCAGAGATTCCGCAGTTGAGTTTGCAATCTGGGTTCCGCGCGCCACTGCACTGATGGAACTCTCGATCAGCTCAGCCGTATTCTTGGACGCAACGGAACTCTTGCTGGCAAGGCTGCGCACTTCCTCTGCCACAACGGCAAAGCCTTTGCCTGCCTCGCCTGCGCGTGCCGCCTCCACTGCGGCATTCAGAGCCAATATGTTCGTCTGGAAAGCTATGTCTTCAATTGTCTTGATAATCTTGCCGATCTCATTGGATGTACGGGTAATCTCTTCCATGGCAGACATCATATCCCGCATCTGGTTATTACACTCATCCACCTCGTCGCCTGCGGTATTTGACTGTGTCCTGGCTTTCAGGGCATTATCCGCGGTTTCCTTAATCTGATGAGAAATATTTGTAATCGTGGCGGCAAGCTCTTCCACGGAAGCAGCCTGCTCCGTAGCGCCCTGGGCCAGGGCCTGGGCTCCGTTGGATACCTGTCCGGATCCGGAAGCAACCTGGTCGGCACTCTGGTTAATCTGTCCCAGCGTCATGCTCAGGTCACGGTTCAGTTTACGGATGGACAAAAGCAGACTCTGGAAATTACCCACATATCTCTCCTCAGCCCTGGTCCGCACATCAAAATTGCCGTTTGCCATTTCACTCAGAAGCATGGACGCATCCGCGATAACGGCATCCAGTATGACTGTCATATTCTTGAAAGCCTTTGCCAGCCTTCCCAGTTCATCCTTGGACTGATAGGTTATGTTAATATCAAACTCACCTTTTACGATCTTGTCTGCCGACTTCTCCAGCTCACGAAGAGGACGCGTAATGGATCTGGTCAGGTACGTGGAAAGGATCATCGTGATCACCAGAGCCGCTCCTGCCATTGCCACTTGTGCAATGACCAGCATTTCCTGCATGGAAACCGTTTCTTCATAATCGTTCTCTGCACTCTGTTCTGCAGCAGCGCTGATTGTTATCAGGTTATTCACCGCTTCTTCCACCAGGGGCTGGTACTGGTCCAGCAGCATTTCCTGTGCTTTCTCCATGTCGGTGTTGACCATGGCAATAACCTGTTCCTGAAGATCCACGGCATCCCTCACATTGGTGGCAAACACATCCAGCATGGCTCTGTCACCGGTGAAATTTCCAAACAGCCACTCTGCATCTTCTTCCAGTTTGGTCATCTCTTTGTTCAGATCAGCCAAATAGGAATCGCTCTTGCTTTGATCTTCCTCAATTGTCATAAACGAAAGATCCTTCACAATAATCTGCAGTCCCCGGCGCATACTCATGACTCTGTTGGTAATCTGATACCCTACATTATAAAATTCCGAGTACTTGTCCGCATTCTCCCGCAGTCCGCTGATGGCAATCCATACTGTACCGATAAACAAAAGGATAATCAGCATGAATGTCAGCAGCAATTTCTTTCCGATACTGAGATTTTTCATTCCCATCCTCCTTACTTTCCCATAAACAACTACGGTCGATTACTCATCTCACCCGGACTCGGCATCCGACGACATATTATTTATGGATTGAAAAATTATATTAATACCATATGTAAATTATAATAGATTCTTGTCAATCTGTCTACCCAATTCCATATTATTCTATTTTAATTCCCCTTTTCCATAAGAAGCCTGTTTACCTTGTCTCTCAGGGACAAAATAAATCCGTCGGTTTTGGGATACTGCCGGAAGGAAAGCTCCATGCCGGCTTCCTGACGGATCAGCTCCAGCACTTTATCCCTGCCTATCCGGGACTCCAGCGCACACAAGGCCCGGTAATCGCTGATTGCCTCTTCCTGCACCATTAACCGTATGGATTCCTCCGGAACGCCGTTTTCCCCGGGATACACCAGAAAAGCATCCCCCGCCGGGAAAGTACCGCCTGCGTCCACGGTCTCGTAAGGATCGATCTGTTCTTTGGATAAGGCACTATTGTAAAAATTAAATCCCCAGTGTAAAAATCCGCTGATTTCATGCCAGTACATCAAAATTCCGTAAATACGGTTTCTCCGGGAAGGCATACTGATAAACCGGTTGGGAACTTCCACGGTCTGGGCACAGCAGAAATAGCTCCACAGTCCGGGAGTATGCTTCTCCAAAAACGGTTCTATATGATTTACCGCACATACCGGAATATCCACAAGTCCCTTCTCATAATACTCATAATCGCTGACAGCTTCCATAATCGTGCATCCCTCCAGCAGACTGCGCACTGCTTTCTGGGCCGTCTGATAATGGGCAGAACTCAGATCCGGCTCATCTGAAATATGGAAGAATGTCTGCGGCAGTAATCCGCGCCCGGCCAGGACACCCTTCAGCGCCGGAAGCAGTTCCCCCAGGAAGTGAAGGTATTCCGGGGCATCCGAGGGGGTATCCCATCCGAAAATCTTTTTTCGCTCCCCATTCACTTTTGCCTCCACCTTCGGGGCAGCCGCAGCGCCCCACTGGGTAAACAGATGGCAGATTTCAAAATATGTAATTCCGTCAGCCAGACAAATGTCCAGAAAACGCTCCAGATTTGAAAAATCAAAACAATATTTGTCACCGGAAACTTCCACATCCACCAGCTGGATCGTAGTCCGCTCCAATCCCACACCTGTATCCAGGGGAGGCGTCAGCACCGGCACATAGATCATATTGCCTCCGCGCCTGACATAAACCTCCAGAAAATTCTTGAAAATTTTCCAGAATTCTTCCGTGAATGCACCCACCTTATAGTAATTCACAATCCCGTCGAAATGAAACCATTCCGTATGGGGAATGGACAAGGGAGGAAGGACGCTGTCAATTACACGGACATCCGCACAGCATTCCGTCTCTTTTCCTCCATCTGCCGGCTTCAGGCTCACCGATACCCTGTAGTTTCCCGGAAGCTGTCCCTGCCCCGGTGTAATATCCACCCAGAGGCTCTGCCACTCCTCCCCGGCAGTAAGACTTTCTTCCCCGATATCGCGCAGCAGATCCGGCGCCATTCTGGAGTCCCGGAATAGATAGTCCTCATCCCAGGATTCCGGATTGCAGCTGTAGCGGCACATCACCGGCAGCACCCTCCTGACACGGATCCCGGGCGCCTCCATCTCCTGCAGTTTCTCATGCACTCCATCTGTTTCATGGACTCTGACCACTTCCTTGTTCAGATGATATTCAGATACCTTTTCCTTATCACTTTCCCGGTATGCAATCTGGAAAGAAATTGTCTCTCCCAGCAGAACGCTGAAAGTGTAATCCTTGTTCAGTTCTGTGGGTTCCCCGCAAATCCCTACTTTTTCCAGTGAGCTCACAAGTCTTGTTTCTAACATCCTTACCTCCATTCTGGTTCCCCAGTGTCCCTGTTTACCGTAATGTTCCGTTCCCTGCCCTGATTCCGCAATGTTACCGTGGTATCGGGGCAGGTCTGTACGGTTTTATCTGTTTCTTATGACAAAATACGTAAAAGCGTATCCGCCATGCCCACATTGTATCCTGAATCTGCAAAAAGGCAGCCCTTCCCTCTCATAATCATGGCCAGAGGCAGTTTTCCCGGGCTGCGGCCTGTCTGGCGGGAGATAGCCTCATACTCTGTGCCAAAGTCATGGAACAGCAGTTCTGCCCTGCTCACCTTCCCGCAGGTTTTCAGCAACGTATGATCCCTGGCATAATCCGCTCCATTCTGGATTACAAAATAAATGGGATTTGTCAGTTTATTGAACAACTCATTCTTTTCACACATTTCATTTAAAATATGCTCCGTGGGTTCCTTGGTCAGCTCCAGCCACAATACCAGGCTTCTCTGCCCTGCGCCCAGGGAAGAAAGCATAACCTTCTCTCCATCGGCCTTTTGCAGGGCTAAATCATCCACCTGCACCTCTTGCAGCACGGAATCCATGGAAATATCCCGCATTTGCAGCGTTATGGATTTGGTCTGGTTCTCCTGCAGCCGGAAATCATAAACTTTTACAAACTGTTTTCCATCCGGAAGCCGGTTTGTGGTAACGACTCTGTATATTCCCTCCTCCAGTTCAAATTCACGATTCTGCCCGGAAGAATCCCCTCCCTTTTTCCCGGGACGAAGAAACAAAGGCATGAAGCTTCCCTTCTCAAAACGGGAAAGGGAATAGTGCTTCCAGTCCTCCAGTTTCAGTGGCTCCTGGGCCTCCAGCAAAAGGGTGCCCCTTCCTGCACTTTCCTTCCCTGTGACAGGCACAAATCTTCCTTCCGAATAATATTCCAGGCTTCTGTCCACAAAACGTATCCTGGCCGGTATTCCCAGCGCACGATATATGTGAATACACAGAACCTCCCTGGAAATCTCGCTGCCCATTCCCCCGGTCAGACAGCCCACCGGGGAAGTAATCAGGTTGGCATATTCCTGTTCCGGCATGGATACCAGGAAACGGTCCAGCTTTTCCGGAAGACATCCCGGATTTTTCCGGATCTGTTCTTTCTGTTCCGGGCTGAAGAGGCCGGCCAGGACTCCCCTGCAGGCTCTGGGAAACTCATGCATAACGCAGGGATTCAGCAAATCGGAGAAAAATACTTCCCTGGGAAACGTCCCGGCATAAGGGGAAGCATAAATGCAGCACTCTGCCAGAACCTCTGCCCTGATATCCCAGTAATCATTCTGATTCAGTACTTTCAGCGCCTCCAGCTTCCAGCTCTCCGGCCCGTACTCCCTCTGAAGCTCACACACGCGCCCTGCAAAATCCCATTCCAGGAACCGGACAATCTCTCCCATATTGCCCCGGGCCTGGCGCAGAATTCCCTCAGCCTGCTCTCTTTCCTCCCCGTCAAAACGCATCAGGACTCTTGCCCCATCTTCTTCCCGATAAAATGCCGCGGCCCTTTTCTCCCTTTTGTCTGCCGCCGCACTCAGTCTGCTGTTCTCTTCCTGCTGCTCTTCTTCCGTCTCCCTGTCATCAGAAGGTACTTCCGCCGGCGCACAGAAATCCATCTCTCTCCACTGGTCCAGCCCCTGCATTTCCTTTCTGAGAACCACTTTTCCTTCTGCCCTGCTCACATTCCCTGAAATGGCATGGTCTGGCCCTGACCCGCCAAAACCTGCCAGGGAAACATGCGTTTCTCCATAGCAGTCATCCTTGCCGGCACATACCAGAAAATCCCCGAATCCCGTATCTATCCTTGCCCTGCCATAATTTTCCCCATCCTCTTCCCTGCCGGTGAAAAGAGAGGCAACACGGTTAAATCTGCCGTAATTCAGCACCGCAAAATCCACTCTGGCATCCGGAACAGGCTTTCCCTCTTCATCCGTCACCTGCACCGTCAGTTCTATGGTCCTGGCATACTGCTTCAGATGATTCACCTTCACGGACATATCCGGTCTGTCCAGCATGGGTTCCTCCGGGGTATCTTTGCCGAACCATCTGGAATCGATCAGCATGGCGCGGGCGGTAGGACCTGCAAACCAGCCCTTATCCAGGCATCTGCCCGGTTCACAGCCTCCCAGAAAATGCCATCTTCCATCACACCAGGCTTCCACCCAGGCATGGTTGTCATCACAATGGGACCACCATGGTGCCGCTACCTCCCTTGCAGGTATACCGATACTGCGCAGGGCTGTGGACGCGAAAGGCGCCTCCTCCCCGCACCGGCCCATGGCGGTCTTATACATGGTCATTGGATTCTGGGTCCTCATAAACGTAGTCTGGTAAGTCGCTTTCTCCGCACACCAGAAATTGGTCTCCACAGCGGCATCATACATGTTTCTGCCGGAAATCCGGTCTTTCAGTTTATGATAAAAAAAACTTCTTGTATCCGCAATATCTTCATTATGCACTCTGTGATGCAGCACATAATTGGCAAAAAGCTTCTCCGGCACTTTTCCCGCAAAGGGTCCTCCCTTCCAGAGAAACACCGCATGCCTTGCATAAGCAAGATACACCGCTGCCGGGTAATCCAGGATATCGCTCAGGGGCATGGCACTGTACAAAAACTGCAGCGCCTCTGCCTCATCCTGCGTGCACCGTCTCAATACCCCGGAGATTTCCTCCCTCTTCTGTTCCAGGAGCATACGGCTGAAACCGCATAAGCGATTGTCCTCATCCGGAATTTCCGACTCCTTCTTCCTCAATTCTCTGATTCTGTCATCCAGCAGATTCATCTGATTGTCAAAATACTGCCTGATCTCGCCAAAATACGTCTCTGAAAACATTTTCTTTCCTTTTAAATAACCTTTCCTTCCCCATTTTCCATGAAAACCGTCCGCACTTTTGTTTTCCCATGGAGATATAAAATTTCAAGCTTCCCTTATGTTGTCGTTTTCTCCGCAAATCCCGGATTTCCGATTTCATAACAAAAACTGCCGCAGCAGTCTTTCAAAACAGATTGTACTATGCGGCAGTTCTTATCAAAGTATTTTCATGTCATGCCATCTTTTAACAGTCAGGCATGGGATATTTTTTCATCCAGTCCATAAGATGGTCCACAGTGGTAAAGGCAAGCCCTGTCACCGTGTCGGCACATCCATAATAAACTGCAATGCGTCCGCTCTCCGCATCCGTCAGGGCAGCGCAGGGGAATACTACATTGGGAACATCCCCGTTCTGCTCATAAGTCTCTTCCGGTGCCAGCAGATAGTATCTGGAACGCATCTTTACCTTCCAGGGCTCCTCCAGATCCAGCAGGGCGCATCCCATACGGTACACATAACCGCTGCAGGTACGAAGCACACCGTGATAAATCAAAAGCCATCCTTCATCTGTCTCGATAGGGCAGGGTCCGGGACCGATTTTCATGGACTGCCATGCGGAAGTATCTCCCGGCACTGTTCCCATGACAAATCTGTGATGTCCCCAGAATTCCATATCGGGACTCTGGCTCAGGAAAATATCGCCAAAAGGCGTATGTCCCGTATCACTGGGCCTGGACAGCATCATGTAACGCCCGTTGATCTTTCTGGGGAAGAGCACGCCGTTTCTGTTGTAAGGCAGGAATGCATTCTCCAGCTGATGAAATGTCTTGAAATCATATGTATAAGCCACCCCAATGGTAGGTCCATGGTAGCCGTTGCACCATGTGACATAATAGCGGTCCTCAATTTTGACCACCCGGGGATCGTAGCGATATTCCCGTTTCGTCACCTCCGGGTCTTCTCCCTCAAAGCTGACAGGTTCATGATTGATTTCCCAGTGAATGGCGTCTTTGCTGAACCCGGCAAAAATATCCATGCTCACGGAAAGAGAGTCACAGCGGAACACTCCCGCATAGCCATCTCCGAAAGGCACCACCGCACTGTTAAAGATGCTGTTGGCGATGGGAATGTCATGACGTCCGATGACCGGATTCCGGGAATAACGCCAAATGGGTCTGTCACACCCTTCCGGTCTGTCCTGCCAGGGTATGCCCGGCAAAGCATTTCCAATGATTCTGCTCATAAAATCCTCCTTGTATAAAAATTATGATCTTTTTCTTATTTTGATCCTACCATAATATAACACTCTTGTGAAGCGGCAAATTACTTTTTTGGACTCCTGTGATAATCAAGTAGGGGTCTAATCGAGTAGGGGAATGCTCTTCCCCACTACTCGCCGCGCGGGGCGCATGTTGCGTTAGCAACAATTTTCCTTATGCGCCCCTGTGCATAAGAAGCGGCATCGGGATCACCGACACCGCTTCTCTTTTTGTGCTTATTGATACACGACTCACCAGACCATCGCCGGATCATAAAACTGCCACTTTGAAAACCTGTATTTTGTCCGTAAAAATCAATCTCCACCGAGACCGCTTCGTGCCGCGCCCTGTACGAAACGCTTCTGCACAAATGCATACATGATCAGCAGCGGCACCACTACCAGCAGTGCACATGCAGAAATGACGGCTGTCTGCAGGAAAGGATTGGTTGCATCAATTGTGGTCAGCCATTCGGGTCTGGTCTTGGCCGCGTTATTGATACCCCAGCGGACATTGCTCTGCAGGGAAGAATAGCGGTAAGCCAGCTGCTTTACATTAGGATTCAGCAGCCCCGTATAATAAGTATCGGTATAATTCCAGAGGAAGCTCAGAACCGATACCGTCAGGATAGAACCGGACATACTGGGAACCACTATGCTGAAGAATGTCCTCAGGAATCCGGCGCCGTCCACATGGGCAGCCTCTTCCACGGAAATAGGCAGACCCCTGACACCCTGGCGCAGGAAGTAAATATACAGACCGCTCTTCACACCCATGCCGGTTCCCGCAAGAATAAACTGGGCTACCGGCTGGTTAATCAGATTAATCCCCGCTCCCGTGCCGTTGATCAGGCCGATGAGGCCGAATATGTCAAAGTTCCGGAATGCGGCGTACTGGGCCAGCATAATAGAATCACTGGGTACCACAATGGTCAGAACCACGAAGAAGAAGAGAATATTACTGCCCTTAAACTTCAGTCTGGCAAATGAATATGCCGCAAGGCCTGTGGAAAGTACCTGGAGAAAAGTCAGCACTACCGTGGTAAGCAGCGTATAAAGCAGGCTGGGCCAGTAATCCATCAGGTTCTTGGAAATAGACATCGACATAAATATTGTGGAAACCTGCTGCGGTATCCAGGAGCTGGATTTTTCTCCCAGTACAGCCGGCGCCGTAAAAGCATCCCTGACCAGGTTCCACAGAGGAGTAATAACCACAAAGCCTAAACAAATCAGGATGACATACCGGAACAGCGACACAAAAAAGCTTCTCACGTGTTTCTGGATGGTATACTTTGAAAGACGTCCCTTGCGCAAGTCTACCCAGAAGCTGATACCCGCCATTTCCTCGGCTTTTTGCATTCTTTCTTTTCTGCTCAATTTAGTCATAGTAGAACACCCCCTTCGATACAATACCGCAAACCACGCCTACCGTAACAAGGGTTGCCGCAAAGTAGATAAAACTCATTGCCGCGCCATAGCCGTAGTACTCGGCAGCTCCCGTAAAAGTTATTTCCTGAATATAGGTAGAAAATGCTTTGGTGGTCTCACCAACGGTAACAGTTGCATGGGCAAAAGATTCCGCAATACTGTACACCAGACATACCAGAATGGTGGGCGATACCATGGGAAGCGTAATCTTACAGAAGGTTTCAAACTGGGTACAGCCTTCCATCTTCGCCACCTCGTACAAGGTAGGGGAAATGGCCTGCAGACCGGACAGGAACAGCAATATCTGTACGCCGCAGGTGGTTACCACATCAAAAATATTCTTTACATAAGTCACCAGAAGCGTTGTCAGCTCCTCCGGAATACCCGAATTGATTACCAGGTCCTCCAGCCATTTCATATTCATGACAGATTCGGTTGTCTCCGTCGTCAGCGTTTTTACCTCTGCCAGGGTAAAAGTAGCGATTCCTGTTGCAAGAATAATCGGAATTACGAAAACTGCCCGGAAAAATCCCCTTCCTTTATATTCGCCGTTTAGAAGCATTGCAATAAACAATGCAACAAAAATCTGGAACGGCACTTCCTTGGCCATCTGGGTAAACGCCTCTGCCAGATGTCGGGTATAATCCGCATTTACGCCCAATACCCATTTGAAATTTTCTATACCAATAAATGTTCCCGAAAATTTTCCGTTCACCATCTCCATATGACACAGTGAATACCAGAGAGTGTTCACCAGGGGTCTGATAAAGAAGAATATCAGACCGATGAGCCAGGGAAGCAGGAAGATAAAGCCCCATAATGCCGTCTTTTTGGAGAAGTCCATTCTCTTATACCAGGAAAGAGCCGGCTTTTTTACTGCCGTTTTTGTTTCTTTTTTCATCTTACCTCCTCCTTTACTTTATTACATAGCTGAAAGCCGGCACCGTCACTCCGTCAATCTGTTCTTCCAGGTCGCTGTAGTTAAAATAAACCTTGACCCCGTTGGAATAAGTTACGACACGCAGATTGTCATTGCGTTCATACAATTCATGCTCCACTATCGTCGCACCCTTTACCTGATCGTAAAAATTACGGTACTCTTCGTAGTATGTGCCGATTTTGTCTTTCCAGTAGCTGTAATCCACCGCAAAATAATTCTCCTGCTCGGTGCCATTCAGCAAGGAAGCATTTTCATACATAAATGTAAATTTCGGCACACTGCTGCTCTCCAGGACACGCATAAAGTTCACATACACATCCGTTGATTCTTTATTTAAGGACTCGGAAGAATATTCTTTATGGCCGTTCAGCACCAGTCCCAGAAAAGGAATGGAAGCATCCAGAACTCTCATACCGCTGTCAGTGGTAGGAATATCTGTCAGATACGTACTGTAGGCATAAGCGTCACAAACAGGATTTGACAGCATCAGTGTCATACCGTCTGCCAGCCCGGCTACCGCATCCTTCATCAGATTCCTTCCGGATGCAGGCGCTACCTGGTTATCACCGTAATCTGTTCCGATAAAGGTATACAAATCACTGGAAGCCATGGTATTCAGACCTGTTTTGCTGGAAAAAGAACTCTTTACTTTGCCGAAATACTTCTGCATATAAACAGGGCTGACAAGATACAGGGGATAATCCGCCTCACTCTCCACTGTTTTTTTCACAGGGTCAAAAGAATAAATCTGGCCCCGCTCATTCAGAATATTCCATGCTGCCATTTCATTGTTGATCTTGGTCTTTGTATAAGCCGTCTGCAGCTGCAGGTTCGGGAACACCTGGGCTCCCACGGAATCCGCATAGGATGTGAGACTCTTTAACCCGGATTTTCCTCCCAGACCGGGAGCTATCTTCACTCCGGATGCCAGGGATCTCTGATTCATGCCCCCATTCACCATACCGCTGTAAATCAGCTTCACATTTCCCACGCCGCTGTCCGTCAGGTTCTGAAGGATTTCCTTTGCCTGACTGAAAGATGTCAGCGTCTGGGTTCCATCATACGGAATTCCAAGGAAGTACTTGGTCTTATCCGTGCTGCCCATCAACTCCACATAAAAGGGAGCGGTGTCTTCAGCAGTACCCGCTGTCAGCACGCCTTTTTCCTCCAGATATCCGGCATAGCAGTCTGCCATATCCACATAATCGGCATCTGTACCCAGCCAGAAATACCGGAGGGTAATATTTTTATCGTAGATATCGTCGCTGACCTTAATCAGGGTATACTCACCGCTGGCATTCTTCACACCGGAAGAAATGGTCTGCTGGGTCTGGATGTCAAAGGACAGTTTCATCTTGGAGAACGGCTCCGAATTATCTGTTCCGCTCACATAGGCATCCAGTGTAGCCACTTCCGCGCCTTCTTCAATCACACCGAATATAGTGCTGTTTGAATTTTTCATACCCAGTACAGGAAGCATCATCTGTGTATTGACACTGTTGTAGTTAGTTGCCCCCACCAGTTTGTCACCGCCAAAATAGGATGACATATAATGGAATTCCCGAATCTTCGTGCTGTCCAGATAGATCAGGGCGCCGCTGCCATCAGGAATAAACATATATCCCTCTTCCTCTGTCTGCGTGGAATCGGATGTGAGGAAATAAGGAAGCAGCTGAATCTGATTGATGGGATTTTCCTTTTTTGTCTCAATCTTACTGGTATCCACATTTACTATCAGTTCTTCGCCATCCAGATAATACTCTACCGGAACATGAATCCTCAGGTTGCTGGGATAGTTCTCCGGATTTACTTCATGTGTTTCCAGGTCTTCGTAGAGTAACTCATCTGTATACTTTCCTACTTCATAAAAGAGATTGTAAAACTCTTTCAGGGCCGCCGAGCTTAAACGGTTCTGGTTTCCGCCTTCCCCGCCGCCGAAACTTCTGAGCCAGTCACCGGAAGACAGCTGCTGGTAACGTTTTTTCAAAAGATTCATCTGGGAATCATCCAGGTACTGAGCCACATATTCCTGCATTCTGTCGTCGGAGATTCTTTCCGGGAAATTTTTGTAAGTAACACTGTCATCTCCCAGAGTATAAAGAATGCGGACTCCGTTGTCAATCTTCTGATAAGAAAGCTGACCCAGGCTGGAACACATACTGTAGGAATCATATGTATTTACCGAAGAATAAAGCTTATTTGCATTCTTACTGCCGTTAAAATATCTTACCATTAAGTCGGACTGCTCTGCATTTGTAAGACCGGTGATACCATCGTCATGGCTCATATTGGTATCCTGATATACGCCGGTACTGCTGTCCATCCAGCGGATGGTACCTGTGGCAGGATTTAAGAGCAGCTGCATGTCCCCGCTTTTTGCCACTTCCACAAAATCGGTTCCGCTGAAAGTATCAAACTGCTGGGTCTCCCAGTAGCTGGCCTGCTCTTCTTCAACCGTTTCCTCCGGGGAACCGCAGCCCCCAAGCAAAGTAAGGCAAAGACCAGCCACTGCGGCATAGGTAAAAATAGAACGTTTTTTCATTTTCTTCGCCTCCTTCCTAAAGCACCAAAAACAGTTCTCTGAAGATCTGTGTCCAGTCATTGACAAACTGTGCCAGAAGCGTTGCGAACAACATTGCCACAAAACAGATAATCAGCATTGCCACAACCGAAAGCAACAGTGTAGCCACGTTCTTGGTAAAGGTATACTGGTTCACCATGATGGTTCCGATGAACATATAGAAGAAGAATAATACCATACCGAATGTAAACAGCGCACTCACCAGGGCCGCTTCATCTTCCGTTACAAAATTGGAGAGAATGGTTCCCACCAGGTACAGCCAGCAGGCCGGATAGAGGGAATATCCCACTACCTTGGTAATATGCACTACCTTTCCTTTACCTGACAGAAGCACACCCACTGCCCAGTTGCCCACGATAAAGGCCACATAGGGAAGAATGGCGCTGCCCACAATCAAAGGCACGTTTACATTGTCAATATCCACAAAATTAACCATAAATCCGGCATATCTGTACTTGATCAGACTGATCCAGCCAAACAGGATAATAACCACAATACTGAATACCAGGGAACCGTCGTCATAGTATTTCACATCATCAAAGGCCTTGAAAGGACTTGAAAGAACATATCCCGGCCATTTGAACAATGTAAACTTGGTCTTTTTCCAGAATCTTGTCAGTTTTGTGTCCCTGGGCTGTGCAGGGCGGAATTTTCTGTAGATCTTCCATGCCACCAGCGCCACAAGCAACACTGCAAGCACTGTTATGATCTTGCTGAAGTTACGGTTCATCCACTCGCCGGACACCTGGGCATATGCATTGGAGTAATAGCTTCTGTCGCCGCCGATATAGAAATTATCCTTGGCTTTCTCATACTCCCCTGTACGCATCTGGTGTTTGCCCAGTCCCAGATTTGCATAATAGAAATTGTTGTTGATATCCAGAACCTGCTCCCAATAGCCTGCCGCCGTGGCGTAATCATACTCTGATTCAGCCTGCAGAGCCGAATTGATCAGTGCGCCGTAAGTAGAAGGAGCAAAAATTTCCAGGGACTGGTACACAATGTCTACCACCACAATCTTGTCATCCATAAAACAGAATGTGGAGGGAGAGTTCAAAAGTCCTTCCGCGTTTCCGTTTCCAGCCAGTTCATACATCAGATAACCATCCGGACTGTAGACAAATATCCGGGAACGTGTGGTATCCAGAACGGCAAATCTGCCATCGTCCGCCACCGCAATATTGGTCAGGTTGGAAATAGACTTCTTGTTCTCATAGTCTCCCATGGGTTCCGTGATAAACTCATGCGACGGCATGACATTGTCACCTGAGGAATTCAGCTTTTTGATGGGTTCATCATCGGAAGCTCCCGATACACTGGCAAAAATAAATCCATCCTCATCAATGGCAAGGTCACTGTAGGAGGTAGGCAGCCACAGTGCGCTTCGCGCCAGCTGCTCCTCTGTCATCAGATTTCTCCAGAACAGGTCCAGCATATTGAACGATACCTCGGTAGCGCCAACATAACGGTTGAAATTACCTTCCGGGTCCAGTTCCACCAAACCTTCATAACAGTTCTGCACCAGTACATAAATACGTCCCACTTTGTCCACCACAAGTTTTTTGGGCGCATATGTGGTAGTCAGACCGATACACTCAGGATCTCCGATAGCCCTTATGTACTTTCCGTTCTCGTCAAATTCGATGATCTCTCCCTTGGCCTGTTCACAGATATAAATGTGTTCGTCTTCCGTGACAAAAATGCCGGTGGGGGCATTGACCGTACTCTGGGTACCGTCCTCTCTTACATAATCCGTAATATAACTGAAATTCTCAAATTCTTTGTCGGCAATAACGATACTTCCGTTCAGAGCAATGTAAACTTTGTCATTCCGGTAGAAGACACCCGATGCCGAAGCCATGCTCTCAACTCCCAGATCCGCTGCGTATATCGTCTGTTCCAATTCGTATGCAGCCGGTGCAGCAATCACATTGCCCCAGATGTCATAGGAATAAGAATCTGCCGCGTAGGATACAGTGCCAAATCCAAGGATGGCACATAATACAAGAGAAAGTCCCCCAAGGCACTTACTCCAAATCTTTTTTGATTTTTGCATACGCCACCTCTTATTCTTTCATTCCGGATGTTGCCATCGTAGATACCACGCTGTTCTGCATGATCAGGAATACCACCAGCGGTACCGCAAACATGACAACGGCCGATGCGGAAGAAATACCTACATAGGAGCTGCCCACGCCGGTGATCTTACCGCTTGCCAGCTGTCCCACCACATAGGCAAATCCCTTCTGTGCCTCCGTGTAGATAAACTTGTCGCCGGTATTGGTCCAGAAAGCCTGAAATACCATAATAAAAGCTGTCACCAGTGCGGGCTTCACCACCGGCATCACGATGGTAAAATGAATCCTTACGTATCCGGCGCCATCGATCTGTGCTGCCTCCATCAGGGAGTCCGGAATCTGTTCCATAAAGTTCTTCATCAGATACAGACCCAGGGTAGACGCAAAACCGGGTATAATAATAGCCCACTGGGTATCCAGCATTCCCAGACCGGCAATGGTCAGGAAGTTGGGTATCATGGTAACTGCCGTGTTGAACATCAGGGAGTACACAATCATCTGGTTCAAAAACGCGCTGCCGGGAAATTTATATTTTGCCAGCGGGTAGGCGCAAAGGGATGCCAGTACAATATGGCCCACGGAACCTATGGCTACCACAAACAGCGAGTTAAACAGTGACCTGGTTACAGGAACCACCGTATTTGCCAGGACATTGACAAAATCCCGATAGTTATTAGTGGTCGGACTGGAGACAAGAATCTTTGGAGGGAATATGAACAGCTCGTTCATGGGTTTCAGGGACTGGCTGATCATATACACTACCGGGAAGAAAAAGGTAAAAGCCATGGCCAGAAGAAACAATCCGAGAATTACGTTTCCCCAGAAGCTTCTTTTGGATTTCTTCACAGTCGGCTTAAAATTCTTCGTTCTCTTTTTAGTCAAATGATTTTGATAAAGTCTTTTTAACGTTTCCATATTCACCCTTCCTCTCTCCGATCAGGTTCCGACCTTACGCAGCAGCTTCTGGATCAGCATATTGCATAAAATCATAATCAGGAACAGGATAACGGCAATTGCCGATGCATAACCCATTTCCATACGGATAGAACCATAGTCGTTCAGGTGGTTGACAATGGTATGGGTCGCATAATTGGGGCTGGGGAAACCTACAAGGCTGTCTCCAATGGTACCTACGGATAAGGAACCTGTGATGGTGGTAACGGCGCCGAACAGCAGCTGGGGCTTCATATTGGGCAATGTCACATACCAAAGCTCCTGCCAGCGGTTCCGGATACCGTCGATGGCGCCTGCCTCATACTGGGCTTCGTCCACACCCTTGACACCGGCTACGAAGGAAAGGAAGCCTACACCCATACTCATCCACAGAGATGCCAGAATGACGACTACCATTACCACATCCGCGTCAGACAGCCACAGAATGGCTTCATCCGTAATCCCCAGATTACGCAGTATAGCGTTCAGATAACCGTTGCTGTCATTGGAGAAAATCTGTGCGAACACAGCCACCACAGCCGTACCTGCCATACTGGGCGCATAAAAAATCACCGTCAGTACAGTACCTACCTTATGGGGCAGTTCGTTGATCATCCAGGCCAGCAGGAAAGAGAGAATGTATCCGCCCGGTCCTACAATCACTGCGATAATGAAAGTATTCTTGATGGCAGTGATAAAAGTGGAATCGTCCAAAAACAGCTTGCGGTAATTGCGCAGACCTACAAAATTGGCCTTCTCCAGAACATTATAGTCTGTAAAGCTGAACCATACAGCCTTTAACACCGGATATACCACAAATGTGAAAAACAGCAACATAAAGGGGGCGATCATCACATACAAAGGGATGCTGCGCTTCACGTCCCTAAGGGTCAATTCGGCCCTTCTTTTAAAAGATATCTTATTAGCAGCCATCTCTCCCCTCCTATTCTGCCGTGTTTAAACCGAACTCGGTACGTTTGCTTTCAATCTCCTTGTTGATATCATCCAACAGGATATACAGCGTATCTACCGGATCTGTGTTGTCAGTTACAACCGAAGTAAATGCATTTCTGATCACACGGCCCGTAATATAACCGCCGGGGATCTGGGGCTCTGCGCGGAGATCATCCAGCAGGGACAGCACCACTTGCTTAAACTCTTCCTTCAGACCGCCGTTTGCAATGGCATTCACATTGGAGACAGGGAATTCTGCCGCTTCTCCGTTTTCTACCTTCAGCTCGGTAGAGTACTTTGTCTGTGTCTCTTCGCTGGTCCACCATTTCAGGAATTCCCAGGACTCGTTGGCCATGCCATCCTTAGCCACTGTGGAGGATACGATAAAGCAGGTGCCGATCATGCAGGCTGCGGAATGATCCACACTTCCATCCTCTTTCATGGTGCCCGGTATCTTGGCAATGGACCATTTACCGGATATTTCAGGGGCAGATACATTCAGAGTATTGACATAAGTATAATCCACCACTGCCAGGGGAATTTCACCTTTACGGAACCTGGTTGACAAGTTTACGGAATAGTTCAGTCCCTGATTGGTATAATACTCTGTCCAGTTCTTAAATACCATCATGTGATCCACCTGATCCATCAGACTCAGGGTATGACTCTCATTATAAAGTTCATAGCCCTGCTGATACAGCATGGAAAGGAAGATACTGTTCACAGGCACTGTGGTGGAACTGGTTCCTCCGCCAAGGGTAAGGTATTCGTTACTTGCCAGATACACGCTCATATTGTCTGCTTCCAGATAAGGAATGATTCCCACCAGATCGTCCCATGTCTCCGGCACTTCCAGATTCAGCGCATCCAGAATGTCTTTTCTGTAGATCATCACGGGGAAGGATAACTGATCCGGCAGACCGTATACCCCGCCTTCATACTCCAGAAATGCCCTGGTATCCTCAGGGAAACGCTGGAATACTTCTTCAAAATCAGCAAACTGTGTCAGGTCATATGCCGCGCTGCGGTATGCAAAGTTGGTGGGCTGGCTGTAGCTGGACTGTAATACCACATCCGGTCCTTCTCCCGCCACTGTAGCAGGCAGTACGGTATCGCCGCCTACCATACTCAGATTCACTTCATAGTTGGAATCCTTGAAAGAAGCATTGATCATCTTCTGGATGATGTCATACTGCTTTCTGGTATCCGTGGCTACCCACACATCCAGCTGCTGTTTCTGGGAATTATCGGAACCTTCCGCATGTACTTTGAAGTCATTGGTGAAAGAGCCGATAAAGGCATTCCAGTTATGTGCAATCTTTGCAAAGAATCCCCCTTCTGCTTTGGGAAGATTATAACCGTCTCCGGTTACCATCAGATAATCCAGTTCCACGGGAAGATTGTTGATGCTGTTGATCCATTCTCCCAGGGCAGAAAGTTTTGAGTTAAAATCACCCAGGTATTTTGCAACATCATCGGGTTTCTTGATCAGCTTCACCATGGAATTCATCATATCTACCACGCCTGATGTCTTGTTGGCGGATTCCATGCTCTCGCCGAACATTTCCACCACCGCATTCAGCCGCGTATATTCTACTTCCAGAACATCCACCATGCCGTGAACATAATCCGTAATCTGATAATCACGGTACTGGTCAGGATCCACTCCTGTCACCGCAGTCAGCTCACGATAGAGATTGTTCAGGTTATCCACACTTGTTCTGGCCAGATCCACCGCATCTGCAAGACTTCCCAATGTGGCATTCATTGTGATGGTATTGGAACCTTCTTTCAGATAGAAATAATAGTCCCCTGCGTCTCCCCCTGCAAAAGCAGTCTGCCATCCGGGAGCATAATCGAATTTAATTTCTCCTGCTTCCCTGAAAGGAAGTTCTCCGTTTACGGTCAGATAACGGGCAGAATAAAAACCTCTGTTCAGGGACTGTTTGAAACGGAGACCTATTTTGTACAGACCTGCCTGCTTCACATCCACTGTCCATGTAATATTCTGTCCTACAGTTGCCCAGCTTTCTCCGCCTATGGTATTATATACCGTGTAAGTGGCATGATAAGGCTGTGTTGCCACGGATGTCCGGTCATTGTTGGGAGACAGGGAAGAACTGGATTTCACGGCCGCGTCCTCTGCCTGGATGACAATGGCGCCATCCGGTACATTGTTGGCACTGATCACTTCCGCATCCAGCGCATTCTTGCACCTGGCCAGATAGTCTTCGTAGCCCAGCAGTTCTGATGCTGGAACCAGGGCAATCTCACTGAGTCCCAGCGCCGACTGTGCTGACTCCAGGGTCACTTTATTTTCACCCTTCTCAAAATAGAACATATAGTTCCCCAAGGTGTCACAGTCAGAAGAATTAATATATGCAACCGCGGGTCCCTCTCCCTGCACCTGCGTGGGAGCAGCCTGGTTGCCGTTGGTATTCATAAGCCAATTCTTGTTGTCATCCACCCAAAGGCGGTTGATGGTAATATCTTTACAATCGTCAAACGGTAACTCTCCATTTACATACACATTGCGCAATATAGACTGCGTACTGGTAACATCAGGATAATATGTAAGCTGGATATGATACAGGCCGGATTCCGGTACATTAAACTGATAAGTAACGGATCCTTCGTCCTGTGTCCATACCACACCTTCATTTTCCGTCAAACCGGTCATATCCGTTTCCGCATAATCAGAAGCCTTCACCGCGATCTTCTGTGTCTGGTCGGAAACATACGCTTTCGCGTGCTGGGAAATATAAGCGTCATAAGTGACAGCGGAAGTATTCTCATAACTCAGATATTTCGCCAGAACGTTATCACGGGTTTCTGCATATTCGTCACTGGAGGCCAGGTTAAATGCTATGATAATGATGGCAGCCAGTACAACCAGAATGCTAATATTGCGAATGCGGGTCTTGTTTTTCTTCTTTTTCACCCCATCAGCCCTTTCATTTCGATTATGTGGCTGTGCCCCCACCGTTCAGACGGGAACCACAGCCACACAAATGTAATCAATATATTCTACTTCATTCCGTTCGGATTAGTTGCTGCCAAATGCCTCGGCCAGTTTCTCTTCGCCTGCCTGCTTGAAGCTCTCTCCTGAAGATCTTGCGTCGTCACCGGCTGCAATAACAAATGCAGCGTTTCTGTTTACGTTAACATACTCAAGAGTCTGCATAGCATGACCCCAGTCAACGATAACTCTGGAGTGCAGCCAGTCATACAGCGCCGCGTCTTCTTCCGTACTGAATGCTCCGATCTGTCCCGGATCATATCCCAGGTTCACATAAGGAGTTCCGCTCTGCTCTGCGTCAAACGCTGCCTTTCTCACCTGTCCGCCGGCAACATTCTTCATATCACACCAGTCGCGTGCAATCTGGAACAGCACCTCGTCCGGAATATCCTTTGCGCCTGCTGCCCTGTACTCAGCCTTGGGAACCAGCATGTTGGTCCAGATAGACTGTGCAACACTGTAATTCTCGCTCAAAGTGGTATAATCGCCGCTTACGGTTACATCAGGACCCCAGGGAAAAGGAACGATACCCCAGCTGCCTGCCAGGCTGGTCTCAAGACCTTCCATCTGCCATGCCTCTACCATGGTCATAACCACATTGTCGCCTTCCGCATTCTTAGGTCCGCTGGATGCACACATATTGTCCATACCATAGGTCTGGTTTGCGGAAAGGGAACCATCATCATTTTTCTTCACATCCGTAATGGGAGCTGCCAGTCCTGCGTCAACCAGACTGCGGTAGTACTCCAGGGTCACTGTGTAATTCTCGTCTGCAATGTGGATACCGCCGTCGGAATCAACGGAAACTGCGCCGTTTGCAGCGGGAGCCATACTTGCCCAGTGAGTGCTATGTATACCGAAAGGATATACGCCATCCGGAAGCTTTGCTTTCAGCTCGGTAAGATATGCCGTACAGTCCTCATAGCTCCACTTGCCTTCCAGGAATTTCTGGGTAGGTGTCACATCCATACCGATGGACTGCAGATAGTCACGGCTGTAAGCCAGAACATAAACGCTGCCCATGTTGTCATAGGTAAATCCGTAGCACTTGCCTGCCCAGGTTGCGGGCTCAAGGTAGATGGAACCCATCTCCAGGGAATCCTTGAACGGAGTAATATCTACCAGGTAATTTCTCAGGGAAAGGGTTACGTCGTCGCCTGCGGTAAAAATATCCGCAAAGCACTCTCCGGAAAGAATTCCGTTCTGGATTGCGGTAGCGGTATCATAACCGTCGTCGTTCTGCAGCTTCACATACTCAAGCTTGATGTTGTATTTTGCTTCCAGCTGGGCTGCCATGTCCCATGCGATGGTATAGCTCTGTGCGTAGCTTCCGTCCTCATTCTTATTGTCGTCCCTGAGGTCATCCCACATACCGCCGTTGATTCTGATGGTAGCTCCGCCGCCATCAAATGTGCTGGCTGCTTCTCCGCCTTCGGCGCCTTCTCCGCCATCTGCAGAAGATTCCTCAGAACCCTGATCTGCCCCCCCTGATTCCTCTGTACCGGCTCCGGCGTCAGATGATCCTTCTGCAGCACTTCCGCTTTCATTTGCGCTGCCGGATGCTGTGTCACCGTTGCCACAGCCAGCCATTGTGCCTACCATTGCAGCTGTCATTGCAAGGGCACAAATCTTCATTGCCAATTTCTTTCTCATCAATAATCCTCCTTTTATTGATTTGTGTTTTTTGAGAACTCTCTTAATATTTTTTATTAAGATTAGTTATAAGTTTATCTTTTTGTGAACAATTTGTCAACTAATTTTTTAATATTCTATTTATTTTTTGTTAATTATACCCATTCCTCAGTTTATCTTTTGTTAATTTGCCTTAACAGAATTTTATATTCTGTCCATATTGACCATATTTCACTTTTCTTCCCTTTCATTTTCATTCTGAAGCCGGCCGCAACAGTTCAACACCCTGTCTGAACCGTTTCCACGGACGCCTGACTTCTCCGGTTTTTCTGCCTATTTACTTCCCGGACCCAAAATGTTATAATCAGGGCAAATCCAAATAAGTGAGGTAATCATATGAGTACACAACACCGCATACCTGTTCCGGCCGTGGGATTCCATCCCCCCGTCTATGTCTGCCGCTACAATCCGAAAGAATTTCAACTGGATGGAAATTTAGACAAGGATTTCTGGAAAGACATTCCTTTTACGGAAGATTTTCCGGATATTGAGGGAGATATCCGTCCCATACCCAGATTCCGCACCCGGGCCAAGCTGGCATGGGATCATGAAAATCTTTATATCGGCGCTCTCCTGGAGGGAAATGAAATCTGGGCACACCTCACGGAACATGACTGTGTCATCTTCCATGACAATGACTTTGAGATTTTTATAGATCCTGATTCCGATACCCAGGCTTACTATGAATTTGAGATGAATGCCCTGAACACTACCTGGGACCTGCTTCTGACCAAAGCTTACCGGGATAACGGCAAGCCGGTGAACGGTTTTGAGTTTCGTGGAATGCGTACTGCCGTACACATTGACGGAAAGCTGAATTGTCCGGAAGCGGACAGCCGTTCCTGGTCCGTGGAGGTCGTGATTCCCTTTGCGGCCCTGCAGGAATGTGCCTCCGAAAACCGTCCTCCCGTTTCCGGGGAATATTACCGGATGAATTTCTCCAGGGTACAGTGGAAAGTGGACAAAAAAGACGGCGCTTTCCAGAAACGTCTGTCTGAGGAAACAGGATGTCCCCTGCCGGAAGATAACTGGGTGTGGGCTCCCACAGGCGTTGTCAATATTCACTATCCGGAACTGTGGGCCTTTATTTTCTTTGCAGAAAAAGGCCGGGAGTCCGAAGCATTCCCCATTCCGGAAGACGAATACCGCAAATGGGAACTGCGCAAACTTTATTATGCCCAGCAGGCTCTCCGGGACGAAACCGGAAACTATACGGACAGTTTTGACAAATTAAAGGAAACCCTTGAGAGGCTCAGCCCCTGCCAGGAAAACAAAACAGTGCGGGATCTCCCTTATGAGATTGGCACCACTGCCCATACCTTTGAGATCACCTGCCCCGGAGCGGATGGAAAAACTGTGCTTGCCATTTTCTCCGATGGAAAAACCACTTCCTTTCCGGCCTGAGAGCATGTTCTAATTTCCTTATGCAACTATTTTCCTTATATGTCCCGTGCGCAATCCAGTAGGGGAATGTCCTTCTCCACTACTCGCCGCGCGGGGCGCATGTTGCGTTAGCAACAATCTTCCTTATGCGCCCCTGCGCATAAAAAGGGACTGCCGATGGCAGCCCCTTTTTTATTTCTATCAATTTTCCCATTGACATTTTTATTCCAGAACCCGCAGCAGCATATCCGCAAGTCCCACATTGTAACCGGCATCACTGTAAATACATTGTTCCCGGCCTTCCATAACCACTGCAAGGGGAAGTTTTCCTGCCTGCTGTCCCACGGTTTCCGCCAGCTTCTCATAGTTTGCGCCGAAATCATCCAGAAGAGGCGTCAATTTCGGCAGCGCTTCCATTGTCCGTCGAAGAGTGGCGTTCTGCAGATCCTCCTTATCCCGCAGCACCGCATACAACGGCACTTTCAGGGCAGAAAATTCTTCTTTCAGGTCAAACAGCTCATTCAGAATATGTTCTGTGGGTTCCCTGGTCACTTCCAGCCACAGGAAAAGAGCCTTTCCTTCCCCGGTGAATCCGGACAGCAGACTAGCATGGCCTTCAAGGGTACTTACAGAAAAGTCCTCTGTTTTTGTCCGCGACAACAAATCTTCCACGGGAATATCCCTTATGGACAAAAGGATCTCACGGCTTTCGCCCCTTTGAAGCCGGAATGTCAGCATTTTTGCAAGCTGGTCGCCATTTCTCCTGCGATTTGTGGTCAGAATACGGTACATACCGGGTTTCAGCTGCAGTTCTGCCTGATTTCCCTCCATCTGACAATCCCACAGTCCCAGGCGGCAGAAACCATCTTCCTCAAACCGCTCCAGGGAATAATGTTCCCTCTCGTTTAATTTTAAGGAATCATCCGTGCACAGCGTAAGCCTGCAGCTTTCCTCACCGCCTTCCGCCCTCCGGAACTGACCATCCAAATAGTATTCCAGGCCTCCATCCAGCCTGTTTAACCTGGACGGAATGCCGAGACTCCGATACAGATTTACACAGAACACTTCCCTTGAATACCGGCTTCCCACGCCGCCTGCAAGGCAGCCCAGGGGAGTTGTAATCAAGTCCTCATATTCCTGTTCCGGCATGGAAAGTATCCACTTTTCCGCCAGCTCCGGAAGAATACCGGGATTCTTACGTATTTGGTTTTTGGTATCTTCATCTACGTATTTTTCCAGCGCCAGTCTGCAGGGACGCAGCAATTCCCGGGACACCCGCGGACATGCCACAAATCTGTAGAAAATCTCTTCCGGCACCTTTCCCGCATAGGGCAGGGCGCTGATACAGCAGTCCATCAGGGTTTCTGCCTTAATATCCCAGTAATCTTTCTCACTGAGAGTCTTTAATACTTCCACCTTCCAGTGATCCCCGGAATGCTCCTGCCAGCGAAGAGGCAGTAAATGATTGGCATTCCATTCTATAAAACGTATTATTTCGTTTATATTGCTATGGGACTTTTGCAGAATCGCTTCCACACAAACCCGGTCATCCTCCGGGAAACGTCCCAGAACTCTTTCTGCTTCCCTCACGTCATAGAAACTTTCCGCCTTTTTTTGTCTGTATTCCGCCGCCTGGGAAAGACGTCTTGCCCCGGTTTCCTGCTGTTCCACCGTCAGGTCTCCATCGTGCATATGTCCCGGTTCCGGCGCCTGAAACTCCAGATTCTCCCATTCGTCGGAACATTCCGGCTTATCCTTCAGCACAATTCTGCACTCTGCTTTTTCGCCGGGCTTTATCTCTTTCAGGGAAACTTTCTTTTCCCCGTAAAGATCATTTGTGCTTACGGTCACATACAGATCTCCCAGACCCGTCACAAGCCCTGCCCTGCCGCAGTCTTCCCCTTCCGAACCGGTATAAACCACAGCCACCGGACCCAAAGATCCGTAGTTCAACACCTGAAACACCACTTTTGCATGGGGAACAGGCCTTCCGGCCTCATCCTCCGCCCGCAATGCCAGTTCCACCGTCCCGGCATAGCGGTCCATATGGTTCAATACCCTGGCCATCCCTTTGGGACCTACCTGTGTTTCATCCGGCTCTTCTTTTCCAAACCATCTGGAATGCAGCATCACTGCACGGGAAGCGGGCCCGATAAACCATCCCCGGTTCATTTTTTCTTCTGGCTCGCAGGCTCCCAAAAACTGCCATTCCCCATCGCACCACAATTCCACCCAGGCATGATTGTCGTCACAATGTGTCCACAGCGGCGCATAAATCTGACGGGCAGGAATGCCGATGCTGCGCAGGGATGTCACTCCGAAAGTAGACTCTTCCCCGCAGCGTCCCATGGCTGTGCCGTACATGGTCCTGGGATTCTGTGTGCGGATATCCGTGGAACGGTAGGTCGCCTCCCTGGCACACCAGTAATTGACATCTATGGCAGTGTCATACATGCTTCTGTGGGAACCGATTTCCACTGCCTCTTTGAGCCGGTCATGGAAAAATCCCCTGGTATCGGCTATATCTTCATTATTTACCCGGTAATGAAGCACATAATTGGCAAATATTTTTTCCGGCACCCTCCCTGCAAAAGGTCCATGGTTCCACAAGTAAACTCCGTGCTTCGCATAAGCCAGAAAAAGGCTTGCCGGATAATCCTGCAGATCGCTCAGGGGCATGGCGCTGTAGAGAAAGGTCAGCGCCTGGGCTTCCTCTTCCGTACACCGGCTGAAAGTATCCTGAATTTCCTCTTTCTTTTCCAGAAGAAGGCGTCCGGTCACCTGTGCCAGTCCCTGTCCCATATCCTTTTCCTTCTCCAGGATATGGATTCTCTCTTCCACAAACTGCATCTGCCTGTCAAAACCTTTTCTGATTTCCTGATAATACTCTGTTGAAAACATAATGACCTCTCTGTTTCCTTCCTTACTTCATTTCCTGACAGATTGCATCCAGCAAAGTTCTGGTGCTGTCGCATTTATGTTCCCAGTAGAAAATGCCGCCGTATCCTTTTTCCTTGATATACCGTACTTTTTCCTGCAGGGAACGGGGATTGTCATAGGAAAGGAACACAGAGCCGTCAAACAAATAAGGAGCCTTTGCCTCATCATCCCAATATTCCACAAAACCGTTTTTATTGATATAATCCTTTACCAGAATATCATAATCCGGGCCGTATCCGCCTCCTTTGGGGCACAGTTCCAGCAGACCATGATTTTCATTGTCCTTCAGATCCTCCCATTTCCTGGAATAGAATGCGGCACCCATCAGAAGACGGTCAGCGCTGACACCATGGGCCTCAAACAGGGCAAGGGCCTGGGCACAGCCGTTCATGAATACATCCGCGCTCTTGGAAAACAGAGAAGTATGATGCCCTGCCAGGGCATGGAAACCGCATTTCAGGTCATAAGTCATAATATTGATATAGTCAAGGTATTCCATAAGTTCCGGCAGTTCCACACAATTAACATAGTACAGATCCGCTCCGGCAGCAATGGTCAGATAGTACTTTTTCCCGCCAATGGCATCCAGCTTTTTACGGATTGCCTCACAGAATAAAGTGAAATTCTTTTTGTCGTCAGGAGATACGGCGCTTCCGTTGGAGGGAACACAGGGGTATTCCCAATCCAGGTCAATGCCGTCCAGGTCATATTTCACGGCAGCCTCCGCCAGGGATGCCGCTGCCTTCTCCCGCATTTCCTCAGAACCGCAGCACACTGTGAAAGCATCTCTGTCCGCCTGCACCATGGAAAGCACAATGCGCAGATCCGCATTCCATTTCCTGATCTGGGGAATCATTTCTATTTTTTCCTTACATCCGTTGCATGTGACACTACCGTCATTATGAAGTTCCCCGAACGCAAGATTGATTCCTGTGAGTTTCTTTGCGTCTTCTTCCGTGAATTCACCGCTGCCTACATATCCAATGATTTCGTTTTTCATATTAACTCTCCCTTATTTCCCGGAAAAAGCAGTGTTTGTTCCGCCTTTTCCGGGATTCTGCCATTCTGATTTCTGAATTTACATGATTGATTGTCTACGGTAAGGTATATTACTTTCTTAAAAGATCTGCATACCAGCAGAATACTTCGGATATCTTCCCGATATCTCCTTCTTTGCTGTTTTCCCTCCAGAGCTGCTGGTAATAATGCAGGCATCTTTCCAGATCTGCCGCGATTTCCATGCCGTTTGCGGGCTTCTCTCCCTGATTCAGCGCTGTCAGGAACAAGCCCACCTCATTCCACACTCTTGTCATTTCCAGGGATACATGGGTATATTCCACGATCCGGCGGCTGGCAGAGTCCATGGTACGGCTGATCCGGCGCAGGGATACTTCCAGGTCTGCAATATGCGCATTGTGATCAGACGCTTTTGACATATTATCCTTTTCGAAAATTTTGCGGAGTTCTTCCTTGTCCATACCCTTCAGATACTCTTCCCGCAGCGCCACTGCAGTGTACCATCCGAATGACATCATATCATTTGCCCGGGCAAGGCAGCTTAACAGTTCCCCGGACGAATCACCGAACTCCAGTATGGAGATCTGTCTGTTCAGGTCTTCATATTCCGGTACATTCTCTCCCCAGGAGCATACCGCCCCGTAGATAATGCCGGGAATGGAAAATACAGGCTGATTGATATGGCCGAAATCACCCCAGTCCGTGTTCAGCATACCCACGGCGTCATGCTTTCTGGCATAGCCGCACATTCTGGTAATATTCAGATACGCGCCCCTGATCATATTCACCCAGGTATTCCAGCCCCGTACTCCGGGACACAGATACTGTGTGGCTCCCACACTGTGAAGGATTTCTGTCTCCCTCTCCGGCTGGTTGTCCGCATATCCCCAGTTCAGGCAGATGACTTCTTTGGGCAGCTGGGAATAAAGTTCCGGATGACCACAGATAATATCCCCCCAGAACATGGGTATCTTGCCTTTCTGGAGCAGGAAATCAAACAATTCATTGATATATTCCATATACAAGTGTCCCGTTCCCTTTTCCTCTGCCAGGGAAGCGCTTCTTCCTTTGCCCAGGTCAAAAGTCTCGTCGGCACAAATATTGAATTTATCCGTGCGGAACAGCTGCATATATTCCACTATCATATTCTTGACCAGCGCCATGGCATCCTCGTCGGAAACATTTACCGTGTGGTGCGCCATCCTGTCCTTGAAACCAAAGGGCTGCCCGAAACTTCCGGGAAGTTCACAGAGGTGTTCGTATGTTTTGGTCTTCAGCAACTTGTACAGATGTCCGAATGTGGCCAGGGAAGGAACCAGCTCAATGCCTCTCTCATAGCAGTACTGATCCAGCTCCATGACTTCTTCTGCCGTCATGGGCGTATCGTCCCTCCAGAGTTCCGTCAGATCCCGGAACAGATATGTATGCTCCACATAAAGCTGCAGCTGGTTCATCTTGTAGAAAGAAAGGGTATCTGCCAGCTTCTTTAAATTTTCCAGAGTCTGGATACGGCCCCTGGTCACATCATGATAATATCCCCTGTTCTTCATGTCGGGCTCATCCTCAATCACCACACAAGGGAGCAGGCCCGCACTCTGACGGACAATCTGGCGCAGGGTCTGCACTGCCCATCCCAGGGCATTCAGGCTGCCTCCGCTTAAAAATGCCCCCTCTTCGCTGATCTTCATATCATAATGATGCTCACCCAGGGATTCCTCCAGCTTTAACAAGATATCTCCCTTGCGGAAGGTACCTCTTCCTATTTCCACCGTCAGACCTGCCCAGGTAAAGATCTCTTCCTTCAGCAGCTTTGCATACACATTTGCTCCCTGAGGGCAGGACATATCCATGACAATCATGGTATTCATCCGGAGCATCAGTGTTCCTTCCTGTTCTTCCATTTTTTTCGGTAATGGCAATAAAATCATTCCTTGTGACCTCCTGTTCCCGTTCCGCAGTCCCTGACAAGTACCCTGCACTGTCAGGCAGATACGGCAGTTCCAGCCTGATAGCCCCGATGACACATTTTCAGGGCCGGCTGTCAAAATATAAATTTACGCACCTCTTCGGAGTCTCGCTCCACTTGGAGTATAACAAATATTTCCTGATGATACAATCAAATATTTCATAAAAAGTATAAATATTTTTATCTTTTGTTTCCTTTTTTAGTATATTATGTATTACTGTATTAATGTATACGATTATTTTATCTTCAGATTTTTTTCAGATTGCACAATCAAATACCCCGCTGCAGGCAACGGGGTATCAAACTTGCAATACTGCAGAGCAGAAAGCGTCCAAAGGACACTTTGGTATTTGTCCTCATTGCTGGCGGGAATAACGGAAAATATGCTCCGGTCCTGTCTGTATCCGCTGCTGCTCTCCATTCCACTTTAACATTCTCTCCCAGGGACAAAATGACTTTATGACTGCTCTCTTCACCTTTCCTTCTTCCCATTCCATGTCCAGAACAGCGTTCCCATGGAGTCTGACACCCTTTATGCTTCCGCTGTCCCATGCGGCGGGACAAGCCGGCAAAAGTATGACCCTTTTTTCATCGCTCTGTACCAGCATTTCCAGAATTCCTGCGCAGGCGCCCAGATTCCCATCTATCTGAAATACCGTTCCCCATTTTCTGGGATGTGTATCCAGAAAATTCAGGGTAGTGGAATCCTGAAAATACTTCTGCAGCATTTTCCAGGCCTCCTCCCCTTCCATAAGCCTGGCGTACAGATTGATCAGCCAGGCACAGCTCCAGCCTGTATGTCCTCCCCCGTACAAAAGTCTTCTCTTCAGAGTCTTTTTTGCGGCCTCTGCCAGAAGAGGCGTGTCATCCACGGTAATCTGCCTTCCGGGATGGAGGCCGTATAACTGGGAAATATGGCGGTGTCCCGGTTCCGCTTCTTCATAATCCTTCTGCCATTCCATGATCTGTCCGTATTTTCCGATTTTATCCTCCGGAAGATGATCCAGAATTTCCCGGGATTTCTCCAGAATCTCTTTTCTTTCCGCAGTTTCGGATATTTGATCCCTGTCCCGCAGTTCTTCTGTCACATACAAGTAATCCTCCAGAAGCTGTCTCAGAATCTGATTGTCCATGGCAGAGCTGACGCATAATCTCCCTTGTTTTCCATCTTCCATAATATAGGTATTTTCCGGGGACACAGATGGACAGATCCAGTATATCCCATCCCTTTTTTCCAGAAAATCAACGAAAAACAGAACAGACTGTTCCAGTATATCATATTTTTCTGCCAGCCATCCCGCATCTCTGGTATAATCATAATGTGTGCGGATGCATGTGCTGAGCCAGGCGCCTCCCATGACCCAGTATGTGGCCGGAATATAGATATCCTGGGGCGCCGTGTCTGCCCAGATATCCGTGTTATGATGGGCCACAAATCCCCGGCATCCGTACATTTCCCTGGCTGTGAGTTTTCCGTTTTTCATGATTCTGTGAAGAAGTTTAAAAAGGGGTTCCTGACATTCCCCCAGACCGCATCTGTCCGCAGGCCAGTAGTTCATCTGGGTATTGATATTGATGGTAAATTTAGAGTCCCAGGAAGGTTCCATGCTTTCATTCCAGATTCCCTGCAGATTGGCGGGAAGGGTACCCGGCCGGCTGCTGGAGATCAGAAGATATCTTCCCAGGTCAAAACAAATCTTTGCCAGACCCACATCCGTTCCTCCCTGCCTTACCTTTTCCAGGCGAACATCCGTGGGAAGCATTTCCAGTTTCCGGTCTGATGACAGCTCCAGGCTCACTTTATAATACAAATTCCGGTAGTCCTCCAGATGCTCCATCCACAATGCCCCGGCTCCCTTTGCCGCCGCACGTTTGAGTTTTTCAAGAATTTCCTGCTCCAGCCGGCTGACGTAAGCCTCCCTCTCCTGCATCTCCAGATGAATTTTCCCGTCGGGAATTTCTTTGTGATCCTCCTGTATCTGCCGGAAAGCAGTGCCTGCTGCCAGATAAAAAACTACCTTCCCGGCATCTTTTACCAGCAGATGTTCTCCCTGACGGCTGACCTGCCCGTCCTGTACACAGACCCTGCAGCCTATCCTGAAATCCAGGCCTCCTTCCCCCAGATTACCTTTTAAAAGAAGAGTATCTTCCCCCATTCCTTCCACTGTCTCATAAAACCGGGATCTGGTCAGAAGAATATCCAGGGATATTTTTTCTCCGCAGGCGCTGATTTCCCCCACCAATACTTCCCCGGGAAAAGAGACGAAATATTTTCTCTGATATGTCTTTTTTCCTATTTGATAAGAAACGCCCGCATATGCTTCCTCCAGAGAAAGTTCCCTTTCATAGTGATCCGCAGGTGCGTTTTCCTCCCTCATCTGAATCCACAGATCTCCCAGGCTCTGATACGGCCTCTGGCTCTGGGGAATCCCGGAAAAATGATATCTGAGAAGATCTTCTGCCTGCTGTATTTTTTCTTCATAAATAAGCTCCCTGACTTTTTTCAGGTTTTTTAAGGCTCCCGGATTTCTTCTGTTCCTGGGCCCTCCATACCATATGGTTTCTTCATTCAGCTGTAAATGCTCCTTTTCCACACCCCCGAAAACCATGGCGCCCAGTTTCCCGTTTCCCACCGGCAGCGCCTCGTCCCAGCAGGATGCCTCCTGCCCATACCATAATCTGCTCATTTTATCATCCTTTCAGGCCGCTTGTGGCAATTCCTTCCACAAAATATTTCTGTGCGGCAAAAAATAAAATTATTAACGGAAGCATGGAAAGAAATGACATTGCCATCACTTTATTCCACTGAATCACCGATTCTGCGTCCAGGGACAAACGCAATGCCAGTGATAATGTATATTTTTTCACGGAGTTAATGTAGATCAGCACATTGGTATAATCATTGTATGTCCACATAAACTGAAATAATCCTGCGGAAAACAGCGCCGGTTTCATCAATGGCATCAAAATTCTGAGAAAAACACCCATTTCACTGCAGCCATCGATATACGCCGATTCATCCAGTTCCCGGGGAAGTCCCCTGATAAACTGAATCAGCATAAAGATAAAAAAGGGATAGCATGCCAGGCCCGCCTGCAGGTAAAAAGGCGCATAGGAATCCAGCAGGTTCATGGAATTAAACAGGGAATACTTGGGAATCAGCATAACGGAATCCGGCAGCATCATGGTAGTGATCAGAATGGCGAACAGTATTTTTTTGCAGGGAAATTTAAATCTCGCAAAACCATACGCCACAATGGCACATACAAACACAGTCAGCAAAGTGGTGATAATCGTCAGGGTAAAACTGTTTAAAAAAAATGTGGCATATGTGATCCTTCCGTTTACTTTCCAGCCATCTATGTAACTCTGCAGGCTGAAATGTTCCGGCAGCAGCCGGATACTCCCGAATATTTCCGCGTTTGTCTTAAATGTGGCGAAAAACATCCATATAATGGGATACATCATTATAATTCCGATCACCATCACCAGAATATAGGTCCATACGGATACCCGGCCTCGACGTAAATGTTTTTTTCTCATTAAAATTCCCATGCCTTTCCGTAACCTGCGAATTTGGGCCGCAGGCACAAATTTGCGTAAATCTCCAATCCATAACCATCAGAAGTCCCCGCCATCCTCGTAATACACCACCATGGAAGAAAAGCGGAACAACACAAGAGTCACTATCGTAATCATGATAAATATAATCCAGGAAACTGCACATGCATAACCCATCTTGTAGTAAGAAAATGCCTCTGTATACAATTTTAATCCCAGCACATAGGTGGATTTCAGGGGACCGCCCCCGGTAATCACCATGGGACCTGCAAAACTCTGCAGGGCGGTGATGGTCTGCATGATCACATTAAAGAAAATAATGGAGGAAATCTGGGGAAGTGTAATCCGGAAAAACTTCGTCATTCCTCCCGCGCCATCAATGTCTGCCGCCTCATACAGATCCGCCGGCACATTTTTCAAAGCCGCCAGAAACATCACAAAGGCAGAACCAAACTGCCAGAAATTCAGTAAAATAATGGTAGGCAGGGCCATCTTTGTACTGCCCAGCCACTGGACGGAGGGAATATGAAATACATTCAGAATGGAATTGACAATTCCCTGATCCTGAAACATTAATTTCCATAATATAGAAACCGCAATGCTTCCCCCAAAAAGGGAGGGAAGATAATAAATGGTTCTGATGGCATTGATTCCCTTCATATTTTTATTCATGACCATGGCTACCATCAATGCCACAATGAGTTTTCCGGGAACAGTGAACACAGTATAGATCACCGTTACCCTTAAGGAATTCCAGAAGTCGTTGTCCGCTGTAAGCAGTTTTTTATAATTCTGTAAACCGATAAATTCGGGTTTTGACATGATATTGTATTCCGTCAGGGAAAAATAAAAAGACGATACAAGGGGATATAACTGCAATACCAGAAAACCAATCACCCAGGGCATGATAAACAAAAGGCCCATATATTGTTTACGCTTTAACTTTCTTTTCAAATTTTTACCTTCTTTCTCCAAATTGTCCAGACCAGAATTTCATGGGCAGAATCTATCAGGGGGTCGGGGCTGCGCAATCGAGCAGGGGAATGCCCTTCTCCTCTGCCCGCCGCGCGGGGCGCGTGTTGCGTCAGCAACAATCCTCCTTCTGCACCCCTGCGCATAAAAGAAGGGATGCCGCAAAAGGATATTGCGGCGTCCCCTTATCAGATGGCTCCCATACTATTCCGAGAGATATCCCTCCAAAAGCTTTATGGTACTCTTGGCCACATTTTCCGGGGTATCCTGACCGTAAGCGATCTGTACAGCCGCATCCTCCAGAATAGCCGTAACTTCCTCTTCCGTTGTGAGCCCCAGATCATTGGTTCCGCTGTAAGTCTGAATCATATCCACACTGTCTTTTGCCACACCCTGCAGAAGGCCCAGTCTCTCACACACATCCTGCCCTATTTTGGTGGGAGGTACGGAACGGACCGTGGTAAGCAGTTCTGCTGCTTTTTCGTCATTGTAGAAATAATTCAAAAACATCATGGCTTCTTCCACATGCCCGGATTTCTTTGACACACACATATACTGCGGACAGTTTCCATACCATCCTTCGTCCTTGGCATTTTCCATAACCGGAAGCCTGCCTACCTGGAATGTTCCATCCGGACATGCGGCCTGGGCTGTTTCCACAGTGGAAGAATAGCTGAAAATGGAAACATATTTCTGGTTAATCCAATTGGGATCCGTGATAATGTCCGCCCCGTAAGATATCACATTGGATATGGGCACAACCACACCCTCGTCATATAAGGATTTAATATAGGAAAGTGTCTTTACCAGATCTTCCTCCGTGAATCCCATGGATTTGGTATCGTTCATCAGCACCATATTGCCTGTCAGCTGTGTCAGGTAAGGCCTGACAATCATGGTATTCAGTTCCGACGCACCCATAGTCAGAAGATACATGGAATCATCATATTCCCTGACCTTTTTCCCCATGGTGATCAGATCATCCCAGGTATACTGCTGGCTGAAATCAAGTCCTATGCTTTCTGCCAGACCTGCATTGTAAAGAAATGCGTGTCCCGAAATACCCGTGGGCAGTCCGTACTGACGCCCGTCAAATTCACCGTTGTTCTCCAGGAAAGAAGCCTCAAAATGACTCAGATCGATGCTGTCCGGGTATTCTTTAAAATCCGCGAAATAATCCGGATTGGATTCCACATATCCGGGCATCCATCCCGTTCCCATCTGAATAATGTCCGCCGCGGTACCGGATACAAGCTGTGTGGTCAGTTTTTCCTGATATCCATCGCTGCTGCCGTACTCGGCTTCTATGGTGATCCAGGGATATAATTTTTCAAATTCGTCGATAACGTTCAGGGTGGCTTCTGCCCTGTCGTCTCCTCCCCACCACATAAAACGCAGTGTCACCGGTTCCTGATTTTCTTCTGCAGCCGTGCTTTCCCCTTGGGAAGATTCTGCATCTGTCTCCGTACTTTCCGGTGCGTCGGAATTTTCAGCGGATGATTCTGATCCATCGGAAGATGTTCCCTCAGACTCTTTTCCACAGCCCACGGCCGTCAATGCCATCATCATCACCAGAAATAATGCAGCTACTTTTTTCTTTTTCATACCATTGCCTCCTTTGTACTGAAATATCCACCATGTTTTCCATGTGTCTTTGACCGGAAGCGAAGAAATGCTGCCGATCCGTCACTTTACTCACAGCAGGGCTGTTCGTGGGTTTTTGTAAGTTACATTATAATGAATTCCCCTTTGTTTTGGGAGGGCATGACTTTTCCCGAAAGGAACTGACTTTTTTCCTTTTTCGGAAAAAGTCACTTTTTTTTAGATGGGAAAAATATTAGTGACTTTTATCATCTTTCCAGGCACTTGTGTTTATGCCTTTTTTCGCTTATACTATTTTTATCCTGCAAAATACATTTATATCAGGATATGTCCCAAAGCCGCTTTCCATGTAATGTACGACACACTTGTGGCAGCAGGTCTCAATCCGGAACCGGAAACAGGAGATTATGAAAGGAGTCAATATGTACCGGATCATAATCGTAGATGACGAACCAAAGATAGGAGAAGGACTTGCCAATCTGTTTCCCTGGGGGAATCTCGGGTTTGAAGTGGCCGGTTTTTTCACCAGCGGAAAAGAAGCCCTGGAATATATCAACAGTCACGACGATATTTCCGTGGTCATGACAGATATCCAGATGCCGGGTATGACAGGAATAGAATTGTCACGGAATCTGATCAATACTGACATTATTGTCATTTTCTTTTCCGCATATCAGGAATTTGAATATGCCAGATCGGCCATTATCAATCATGTGGTGGATTATCTGATCAAACCCATGAAATATGAGGCCATGGAGGCCTGTTTTGAGAGAGTCAGGCATCTTCTTGACAACAGAAATCCCGCAAAACAGCCTGCGTCCGATGTGATCCGCCCCTCCTCTGCCCATGAAGACATGGCAGAAACGGTAAAAGAATATATCAGGGAAAATTACCGCACGGCGTCCCTGGAAGATGCCGCGCTTTTAGTACATTTTTCCACTGCCTATCTTTCCAGCACGTTTAAGGCGGCCGCGGGAATCAGTTTCTCTGATTATCTCCTGAAAATCAGAATGGAAAAAGCCCTTGAACTGCTTGCGGATGACAAAAGAAAACTCTATGATGTGGCAGATGCCGTGGGATATATGAATCCGAAAAATCTTTCCCGCAACTTTAAAGATTATTATAAAATTACACCCCAGGAATACAGAATGGGGAAAAAACCCTTCCATCCGGACATGCAGGCAGATAGATAGGAGTTACCATGAGCAGAAAGTTTTTCCTGAAACGTCTGAAAAATTATTTTACCATCCTGATGACACCCACACTTGTACTGTTTCTCTTATTTTTCTGTATTATGGGAAATTCCCAGATCCGGAATCTGAATACCACCTCCGGAAATACACTGGAGAATATGAACGAAACTTTTGACCTGATTACGGCAAACTCTTTTTATCAGCAGGATCTGATGACTCTCAATCCCCAGCTTTCCCTTTCCCTGCGCAAAATTCTTCTGTTTGAGGCCACGAATTACACAGACTATGTCTTCTTAAACAGTATGAAAACCATCCTGAACAGCGCCACAAAATCGCATCCTTTTATCCAGAGCATCTATTTGTCCCTGAACCAGTATGATAATTTTTTCTCCTCCGACAAAGGAATCTGCAGCCTTTACCATTATTATGACACTTCCTGGTATGATATTTACAGACAGCTCCCCGAGGATACTTCCAACTATATTACGCACCGCACCATTCCTGCCAATGGCAGCAAAAAAGAGACGGAGGTCATGACATTTTACCAGAAAATGACTTACCTGGACGGGGTCATTGTGTCCAATATTCCCCTGGAAGCTTTCCTGGGCAGCATGAAAAGTATTTTTCCCATATGGGAAAATTATTTTTTTATACTCAACACGGACCATGATATCTTACTGTCCCATACAAACGCCCAGAATTCTTCCCTGAATTTTGCAGACCACTTTCACAAAACAGGCGAATTGTCCGTTGAAAATGAGTGGATTGTCATAGATGGCAGGCTGTTTTTAAAAAATGCCGCTTCCAATCAGGATTATGACCTGACATTTCTCCTGCTGACACCCGCCGGTGAGGTAGTGCGGAATACTTTGAACAATTTGACATGGTTTCTGGCTGTTATTATGGCAAACTGTATCTTTGTGTTTGTGCTTTCCCTGAAAACCACCAGGGATAATTTTTCCCAGATCCGGTATATCATAGATTTGTTTGACAATGCGGAAAAAGGAATCATCCCGGGGGACAATTCCTGTCCCCGGACTGTGGAAAATGAATATGATCTGATTCTGAACAATGTTGTACGCATGTTTCTGAACACTACTTTTCTAAACAGCCAGCTGGCAGAACAGCGGTATAAAAAGCAGGTGGTGGAATTAGCCGCCCTTCAGCTGCAGATCAACCCGCATTTTATGGTGAATACGCTCCAAACCCTGAATTTTGAAGTTTACAAAGAGGTTCAGAAGCCAACTTCCGTAAACAAGATTATCAATAATCTCTCCGATATCCTGAAATATTCCCTGATGCCTGCGGAAATACCTGTCACCATATGGGATGAACTCAATAATATTCATAAATATGTGGAAATACAGAAATACAGATTTCCTGACTGTTTTCTTGTGTATGAGGATGTGGATGATGCCATCCTGCAGCTTCCCCTGAAGCGACTTCTTCTGCAGCCTCTGGTGGAAAACAGTATTTCCCATGGCATCCGTCCGGCTTCCCGGTTCGGATATGTGAAAATACGTATTTTTATCCGGCAGCAAAAGATTCATGTCTCTATCATAGACAATGGAATCGGAATAAACCGGTCTGAATTAAAAAAACTGCGGGAAAATCTGCTCAAAGATATTCCCACAGAAGGTATCGGTCTGGACAATGTGAATAAACGCCTGGTTTTAAATTACGGGCCGGAGAGCTGTCTCCGCATCCTGAGCCATCAGGGGCTGGGAACCTGTATTTCCTTTACCATCCCCGTTTCATGATTTCATTTTCAGTACAAATTTCTGGACGGGATATCCCAGGGAAATGCCTGATTCCCCGGGAACAAAGCCCCGGGAAAGGTAAAATGCCCTGGGGGCGGTTCCCTTTTCGTCGTCCTCCCGGAATGTTTCCACTGTCACATCCCTGTTTTCATCCATATGCGGCATCATCATATCCAGCATCCGGCCGGCAATATGCTGTCTCCTGTACTCCGGATGAACCGCCATACAGCAGATCAGATTTCTTTTTACGGAAAAAAGAAGAATTCCCACCACTGTATTTCCATCCAGGGCACAGATGGCGCTTCTCCTTTCCATGTTCCGGATAACGGTATCCCGATACTCCAAAAACGCTTCTTCGGTTTCCAGTCCCGGAAAATTGTCTCTCACAATTTCAGCCAGGCTCATCCAGGATTTCAGCCGTTTGGACCCCGCATATTCTATCTGAATCATTTTCTTTCTGTCCCCATGGGCATCAAAACTCTGTGTATCCCTGATGTCAAATAACCAGTCCAGAAACCAGTACGGAATCATGATGCCTTCCTTTTGCATCTGCAGGGCTTTCTCCCTGTCCACCCAGCATACATTCCTCACTTCTTCTTTCTGCAGATGAAGATTTGACAGCTGGATGTCCTCCCTGACTATGTAATAATCATCAAAACCATCGGAAAAATTCATGGTAAAAACAGGCCTGTATTCCGAAAAATCAATTTTCAGTCCCAGCTCTTCCCATACTTCCCTTTCGGCCGCCTGGGTACTGCTGTCTCCTGCCACCGCGGATCCTCCCACCGTCACATCCCACATATTCGGCCAGCCCTTTTTAAAAGGCTGTCTCTGCTGTATCAGCAGCTGGTTTTTATGATTAAAAATGCAGACATGAACCACAAGATGGTAGTCCCCCGCTTTCATTTTGTCCCCGCGCCTGTGTAGTCTTCCGGTCCTGATTCTGTCCTTTGTATAAATATCCCAGTATTCTTCTTTTTTGTTTTCCATCTTGTCATGCCTCCCGCCATGAATACATTATGTTATTCTCCCTGTTCCACAATGTGATTCCGAATGGCAAAAACCGCGGCCTGCGTCCGGTCCAGCACGTCAATTTTGCGAAAGATACTGGAAATATGGTTTTTTACCGTTCTCTCACTGATATCCAGAGACATGGCAATTTCTTTATTCAGCTTTCCCTCTGCAATCTGTACCAGTATTTCTCTCTCCCTGTCTGTGAGCAGTTCCAGTTTTTCAGTGTCGGCAGAGTTTGTATTTTTCGTGGGACGGTTTATAATATTTGAAATCAGATGAATACGCTTTTCCAAAACACTTTTCTTTTGATACAGCTCCTGATTTTCTTCCTCCCTGCTGCTTTTTTCTGTCCTGATTTTTTCAATTTCCTCGCTGTAAACAGTTTCCATTCTTCTGGGAGAAAAAACTTTAAAATCTTCCGGCTCGGATTCCGTGTAAATTTTCAGATGCGCCTCCAGTTCCGCCATCCTTTTCTCATTAGAATTTATCTTTTCATCCAGCCCGGCCGCTTCCTGCCGAAATTCCTCCAACATTTCACACAGCCCGTTATATTCATCCAACATCATTTTATTATCCTCTTGATACCAGAATCTTATTCTTTCTCATCATAAAATACGCAGCCGCATCTTCCGTTTTCTTTTACATTGTAAAGAGCCTTGTCTGCCTTTGTATATAAATCCTCCGGAAATCCTGCGGAAGAAAAAACAATGCCCACACTGAGGGATGTTTTAGCCAGATCATCCCCTGGATGCTGTAAATCGTCATTGATCTGTTTTATTTTGTCCGATATCAGAGGCTTCATATCCTCTCTGACATCTGTCATTATCACCGCAAACTCATCCCCGCCGATTCTGGCAATATAATCTGTGGAACGGAAAGATTCTTCCAGCAGCCGCGCTACTTTTTTCAGAACCTGATCTCCCATCTCATGACCAAATCCATCATTGATCTGTTTGAATTTATCCACGTCAATAATCAAAAGCGCCAGGGGAGCCTGTTTTCCCTTCAAAAGCTGCCTCAGTCTGTCAAAGGCTCCTCTGTTGATGATTCCCGTAAGAGGATCGTGTTCCGCCCTGTAATGAAGCATTGCTTCATTGGTGGCATTCAGCTCATAGATATTATTATAGGTCAGCGCCAGATATTTAAACTCATAAGATCCCAGTACTGACAATTTTTCCTTATCTTCTATATTTTCAATATAGATTTTCAAAGGCTTTATGACCAGCAGAATGATCAGCACGAACATAAGAATATTTTCCACAAACAATACGCTGATGAGAATCTGCTGTCCCGTCATGGTCCTTTTTAAATCCACAACGCTTTTCTGCTGTTCCTGCATGGTATTATCAATAATATTGTCCAGAAAATAAGAAACATTTCCCGAAATATCTTCCTTGGCTTTCTGATATTCGGAACTGAACACCAGATTCCTTGCCTTTTCCGTCATTTCGTCCGGGCTCAGAAACTGATCTTCCTCCAGTATGGTATACTCCCTGATATCTTCCGGAAAATCAGACATTTCATATCCCTGTGCAATTGTTATCAGCTTCATGGCATAAATTTCCTGTTCCATCAGCTTGTCGGAATTTTCCAGGGCGGTATGAAAATATTCATAAGCCATGGCATTGGTGTGATAATAACTCATCTGGTCCATGGCAATTTCCCTGCGTTTTTCAACATAAACCTCATTAAAATACCGGTCCACGTATACAGGGTCCATGGTCACGGTATAAAGCCTGACCTGTTCTGTGAGATAATCGGAAGCTTCCTTTACAAGAGCGGCATCTTCTTCACAGTTGATATAATTTCCCATGGCAGATATCATAACCTTATATCTGTGGGAAGCATCTACCGTGGCAACAATTAACAAAACATAAAGAATGCATGAAATCAGAATCATGCAAATATTGATATTCTGTATTTTGATTCCCCTGACCTGTCGCTTTCTTTTATTCCCCATCTTACTTTCCTCAACCAGTTTTTTCTACATTATACTCCTTGTACCAGAAGAATAACAGTATCTTTTTCCTGTTTTTTCCATCGCAATGTCAGCGTAATGTTTCCCCGCCTGTCTGACCCGCTGCCTACAATGGCTCTTTCCCCGGTAACCCCGCCTTTCTCGGATACTTTCCCGGCGTTGCCTTTTCTTTTCTGATCACATACAGACTTCTGTAAATATCGGAATCCGGCAGGGTAAATTCCCTTTTTTTCTCCAGTTTCCCTCCAAGAATCTGGATGGCTTTTCCTGCAGACCTGAATTCGTCAGAGGCTTTTTCCGATTTGTAGGCCACAAACACGCCTCCTTTTTTTACAAAAGGAAGACAATACTCCGATAAGGTAGAAAAGTTTGCCACGGCCCTGGACACACATAAATCGAAACGCTCTCTCAATTGTCCCTGTTTTGCGAAATCTTCAGCCCTCCCGTGAACCGTTATGACATTTTCCAGTTCCAGTTCTTCCGTTACCGCCCTTAGAAATTGTATTCTTTTATGCAGGGAATCCAGCAGGGTCACTTTCATCTGGGGAAAGGCTATTTTCAGCGCCAGCCCCGGAAAACCTGCCCCTGTTCCCACATCTATCAAATCGGCCGGTTTTTTTACATCACAGACTTTCACCAAAGACAGGCTGTCCACAAAATGTTTTTTCATCACTTCATCATATTCTGTTATGGCTGTAAGATTTATTTTCCCGTTCCATTCCACAAGCATTTCATAATACCGGATAAACTGGATAAGCTGCTCATGTGACAGTGAAATACCCAGACTGCCCAGATCTGCCTGAAACTGTTCTGTCTGATATGGGTTCATCGGATAACCTTCCTTCCGTTTTTTATGGCCTGTTTTCAGTCACCCGCAGAAGCCATTTCTTTCTGCGGATTCTTCTCCAGATTTCGGAATAATTTCAGCAATACCACTACTGCAATAACGGACAATAGAAATTCCGAAGTCACTTGTGCATAGGGAAGTCCATAAAGAGGAAATACTTTATTTAAAATAAAAAGTGCCGGTATTTCAAATATTATTTTTCTTAAAATGGCAAATACCAGTGCCTTATTCCCCATGCCGGTAGACTGGAACACACCCACTGCCAGAAAATCCATACACATAAAGGGAAGCTGCAGGCACATGGCGCGCAGAAAACGGGTTCCGTAACCTACGATTATCTCATTGTCCATAAACATGCGGATCAAATGATTTGCAAAAATCATGTAGCCTGCCGATACCACCGCCACAAAGCACACGGCAAGCCTGACGCTGTAAAGTACGGTTTCCTTCATCCGGCGGTAATTTTTGCTGGCATAAGTATAACCGATTAGAGGCAGAATTCCCTGGGAAAGTCCAAAGAACATATTCATGGGTACCATGTTTATTTTCTGGGCAATTCCCATGGAGGCAACCACATCCGAACCATAAGAGGCGGAAAAATTATTCAGCAGGGTCATACTGGTCACATTCAGAAGATTCTGAATGCAGGCAGGAATTCCCACCGCAAAAATGCCGAATAAAATTGTTTTGTCAAAGGAAAATAATTTAGGTGAGATACTCACATAGGTCTTGTTTCTCCTGACAAACAGAAGGACAAAGAAATAACAGCAGGCGGCGCTGTTCCCCAGGAAAGTGGCCAGACCTGCCCCCGCAGCACCCATGTCAAGACCCCAGGGAAGGATGAAAACCGGATCCAGTATCATATTGAGGACACATCCGCTTATGGTTCCTATGCTGGCATGGAATGTGGCTCCTTCCGAACGAACCATATAAGCCATCACCACATTCAGTATGGCAGGCACTGCACCGCAGCACACTGTCCACTGCATATATCCGTTTGTGGCGGCCATGGTGCTTTCTTCCGCTCCCAGCAGACTCAGCAGATTTGTCCGGAATAAAATACTGGAAAGGGAGAAAAGGGCCGAACAGAAAACAGTAAAATAAAAGCCAATTGCCGCACATCTCCTGACTGTATCATACTCACGCCGTCCCAGCGCCCGGCTCATCATACTGCTGGTTCCTGCCCCGAACAGATTATTGACTGCATTAAAAGCAAGCATCAGGGGTGCCACCAGAGTCACGGCGGCGTTTTGTATGGGATCATTCAGCATGCCCACAAAATAAGTGTCGGCCAGATTATATACAATTGTAATCAGGGAGCTGATGATAGTAGGTATGATCAGCTGTCTCACCGCACTGGAAACAGGCATATTCTCAAAGAGTTCCGTTCTGTCCTTATTTTTCATGTTTTCCCCCATTTCTGCGCGGCCTTTTGCGCATGTCAGGTTTGTGGATGCCGCGCAGACACAAATTTGGGATTGAAAATTTTCAATTTTCAATCTTTTTCCTTTCCGTATTTTATGCCTGCTTCGTTTTATAAAGTTCAAAATACCTTCTGACCACTTTTAATTGATGGCGCTTATTTCCTCATATATCTGCTGCATCTCCACATCCGCATGGAATATATTTTCCGCAATATTGGTAAGCCTGGTTCTGGCAGAATCCGTCACTTCCGCCTCTGTCTTATACCGAAGCTGGTGCTCCAGACTTGCCCAGAAATCCATGGCTATGGTTCTCATCTGAATTTCAACAGGAATAATCTGTTTTTCCGATGACAAAAAAATGGGAATTGCCACAATCATGTGATAACTTCTGTATCCGTTGGGTTTCGGATTCGATATATAATCCTTCTCCCTTACGATCAGAAGATCATCTTGTTTTTTCAGCATCTTTACAAGGGCATAAATATCGTTGATATAGGAACATATCACCCTGATACCGCCGATATCCGTGATTTCATCCCGCATTATTTCATATTCCAGGGGAAGATTATGTTCTATCATTTTATTGCGGATACTGACTGTTTTTTTCAGTCTGTGTGTAATATGCTGTATGGGATTCCTGGCCTTATTTAATTCAAATTCCTGACTTAAATTCTCAAGTTTTGTACAAATCTCACGCATGGCACAGGAATACAGCATGGTCATCTCTTTAATCTGACTGATGGATGTGGGAAAACCTTCCCTGATATCTTCCACAGTCGTATGTTCCGTTCCATCCATTGCTGTAAAGACCTCCTGTTAGTTTATACCGGGGTCATCATGGGACCCGTAAAAATAAAATCATGGTATTCATGGCCATTCGGCCTCTTCATGTCACAAATATGGACTTATTATACCATAATTCTCTGCGCTTCAGCGCACATGGCATCAGAAGTCGAAACACGCACTTATGTTTCGATATTATACCATATATTTCATCTGAAGAAAAAGGGAAAGGACAAGTTTACATATTTTTCATAATCATTCCGTTTTTCTGCATTTTTCAAGATAGACAAGCAGGACGGATATATCCGCAGGGGAGACGCCTGATATTCTGGATGCCTGTCCAATGGAAGCAGGACGGAAATGTTTTAAATTCTGTCTTGCCTCAAGGCGCAGTGAAGGTACCTCATCATAGTCGATGGACCGGGGAATCCCCTTTTTTTCCATCTTTTTATATTGTTCTACCTGTCTTTTCTGTCTCTGAATATAGCCTTCATATTTGATCTCAATCTCAACCTGCTCCAGCACATCCTTTGGCAGTTCTTTTCTGTTTTTGTCAATGGCACCCAGTATCTCATAGGAAAGCTCCGGCCGGCACAGTAGTTCTGCAAGGCTGGCCGCGGTTTTCAGGGAAGAACTTCCGTAATGTTCCAGAAAACTCTGGATTTCCTTTCCCGCCCCCACATATGTATTTTTGAAACGTTCCGTTTCCTCCCTGATCATTTTTTCTTTTTCCAGAAGATCCCGGTATTCCTTTTCCGATACCAGCCCGGCCTCATATCCTTTTTTCCGAAGTCTTAAGTCTGCATTGTCCTGACGCAGAAGCAGTCTGTATTCCGCACGGGAAGTCATCATCCTGTACGGCTCCCGATTATCTTTTGTCACAAGGTCGTCAATCAGGACTCCGATATATCCTTCCGACCGGTCAATCACCAGAGGTTCCTTTCCGAATATGGACATGGCCGCATTGATGCCTGCCACCAGGCCCTGGCAGGCCGCTTCCTCATAGCCGCTGCTGCCGTTAAACTGTCCCGCGCTGAACAGTCCCTTCACTGTCCTGAATTCCAGGGTCCCATCAAGCTGCCCCGAGCCGATACAGTCATATTCAATGGCATATGCATTCCGGACAATTCTGCATTTCTCCAGCCCCGGCACGGTCCGGTACATGGCAAGCTGTACATCTTCCGGCAGGGAAGACGACATTCCCCCCACATACATTTCATTTGTGTGAAGCCCTTCCGGCTCAATAAAAACCTGATGTCTTTCCTTCTCCGCGAATTTTACCACCTTATCCTCGATGGAAGGACAGTATCTTGGTCCCGTGCCTTCGATAATTCCGGCATAGATGGGAGATCTGTCCAGATTCTGTCTGATTATTTCATGGGTATTTTCATTGGTATAGGTGAGCCAGCAGGAAACCTGTTCTTTCTGTATGGTTTCCGGATCCGTTGAAAAAGAGAATGGAACAATTGTTTCATCCCCGCACTGCTCTTCCATCTTAGAAAAATCAATGCTTCTTTTATCCATTCTGGCAGGCGTCCCTGTCTTAAACCGTCTCAGTGCAATTCCCATCGCCTTCAGGGAATCTGTCAGATGTGTGGCGGCCTGAAGCCCGTTTGGTCCCGTATATGTGATGGATTCCCCACACAGACATCTGGCTCCAAGATAAGTTCCCGTACACAGAACCACGGCCTTACATTCATAAACCATTCCGGTGAAAGTCCTGACCCCCGTGACTTTCTTTTCCTCACCGGAAATCTTTTCCCACAAAATGTCACAGATTTCTGCCTGCTTTATGATCAGATGATCCTGATTTTCCAGAACCTTTCTCATTGCCCTGGAATATTCCGCTTTATCGGCCTGGGCCCGGAGAGAATGAACCGCAGGTCCCTTGGACACATTCAGCATTTTTGACTGAATAAAGGTTTTATCTATGTTTTTCCCCATCTCTCCCCCAAGGGCATCCAGTTCCCGGACCAGATGCCCCTTGGAAGATCCTCCCACATTGGGATTGCACGGCATCAGTGCAATACTGTCCACACTCACCGTAAATATAAGGGTTTCCAGACCAAGCCTGGCGCAGGCCAGGGCAGCCTCACAGCCGGCATGTCCGGCTCCTATCACACAAACATCAGTTTTTTCACGAAATTCAGTCATTTTAACCTCCATGCCGCATCTGATACTGAAAATGATTTATACTGACTGACAATTTCTCTTACTTACCCATACAAAATCTGGAAAATATCTCATCTACCAGATCGTCATCCACTTCTTCCCCTATAATCCGTCCCAGGGATGCATAGGCGTTCATCAGGTCAATGGAAAAAAAATCTTCCGGCATTCCGTTTTCAATACTTCTTCTGACCTGGTGCAGGGAATCCCTGCATTCCTCCAAAGCTTTCTTATGTCTCAGACTGGTAATCATCACTTCATGACTGCACTTCAGTTCCCCCTGGAAAAACATTTCCCTGATGGTACGCCCCAGTTCTTCCATGCCGCCGCCGTTTTTTACGGATGTCCGGACTATGGCAAATTCTTTCTGTCCTGACATTTCGGAAAACAGTTTCCGTACCATGGATTCTGTCACCACATTTTCCAGATCGCTTTTATTTAACAGCACAATCACTTTTTTATCTTTTAAGATAGATATGATTTCTTTGTCATTTTCGTTTAATTCCATGGAACCATCTGCCATGTATAGAATCAGATCCGCGTCTTTCGCATACTCCACTGCCTTTTTTACACCTATTTTTTCAACGGTGTCCTCTGTCTTGTGAATTCCCGCCGTGTCGGTTACATTGAGACTGATATTTCCAAGCCTTATAGACTCCTGCAAAATATCCCTTGTGGTTCCCGCCACTTCTGTCACGATTGCCCTTTCTTCCCCGGCCAGATAATTTAACAGGGAAGATTTTCCCACATTGGGCTTTCCCAGTATGACTGTGTTGATTCCCTCTTTCACCCATCTTCCATCTTCGGCAGTGGCAATGAGTCTTTCGATGCTTTCCGTAAGACCGGCTATTTTTTCCTCCAGTCTTTCGGGATATCCTTCCAGACTGATATGTTCCGGGTCATCCAGGGCAGATTCGATAAAAGCCACTTCATACAGAATTTCAGCCCTGTATTTTTTTATTTTTTCCGAAAGCATGCCTTTCAGCTGGCTCACGGAAGATGCCAGGGCAAATTCATTCCGGGAACCAATCACATCCATCACGGCCTCTGCCCTGGACAAATCCATCTTTCCATTCAGAAAAGCCCTTTTGGTAAATTCTCCGGGTTCCGCCATTCTGGCGCCGGATTTCAGCGCCGTGGCCAATATCTTCCGCATGACAAGTATACCGCCGTGGCACTGAATTTCCACCGTATTTTCCCCTGTAAAACTATTGGGCGCCCTCATCACTACAGCCAGAACTTCGTCTATCACAAAATCCTGTTCCTCATCAGCCGCAAAACCGTAATACATTTTACGGTTTTCAGCCTGATGAAGTATTTTTTTCCCCAATGGAGACTGAAATATTCTGTTTCCCACTTCAATCGCATTTTCACCGCTGATTCTGATGATACCGATTCCTGAATCTGTCAGTCCCGTAGCAATTGCAGCAATTGTATCTTCTATTGCCATAATTTTAACCTTTACCCTGCTTTATTTTTCTGTTTTCCTGTTTTGTTTTATGGAAAAGAGGCTGTCGCGCGACAGCCCCTCCATGCCATACTTTATTTTTTATAAGTGACGACCACTCTCCTGAAAGGCTCGTCTCCTTCGCTGTGGGTGGATATATATTTGTCATTCTGCAAAGCCGAATGGATGATTCTCCTCTCATATGGATTCATGGGCTCCAGGGAAAGGGACCTTCTGGTCTTCTTTACCTTATATGCAATGTTTTTGGCCAGATTTTCCAGTGTTTCCTTCCGTCTCTGCCTGTAATTTTCTGTATCAACCTTGACTCTGATATAATTTTCCGATTCTTTGTTCACTACCAGGGAGACAAGATACTGCAGGGAATCAAGAGTCTGTCCCCTCTTTCCAATCAGAACCCCCATCTCTTCCCCGGAAAGATCAATATCCATGTTATTCTCTTCTTCGTCATAGTTCACGTCTACCGCTACTGCCATATTCATGGCGGCAAACACTTCTTTCAGAAAATCTGCAGCAATATCCTCAACGGAAATTTCTTCCTGCTTTACGGCTGCCCTGATCAGGGCCGGTTTGGAACCTATTCCCAAAAATCCGCTGGATCCTTCCTCCACAACCTGATAGTCCAGTTTGTCACTCGTAACACTTAATTTTCTGCAGGCTTCCGTGATGGCCTCATTTACCGTCTTGGCTGACACTTCAATAAACTCCTGCTCCTTACTCATTTTAATACCTCCTCGCCCGCTACTTATTGTTTCGCTCATTGTAATCTTTGACCATATTCGCTTTTGCCATCATACTGCCTGGCTTGGCATTGCTTCTCTCGTAATGAGGTCCGGTATCTTGTTGGGCCGCCGTTTCCTTCTGTTTATCGGGAACCGGCCTGACAGCACCTGTCTTATTCTGAATATTTTTTGTATTCATACTTGCATATGCATTCAGTTTTTCCTGAGTAGCCTTGAGCTTTTCCATCTTTTTGGCGCTCTTGGCCGAATTCTTTGCAATCACCTGGTCAAAATCCATTTTATCAATATGTTTGTTGATAACAACCTGCTGAATACTTCTTACCACACTGCCCGCAACCCAGTAGAGACCCATACCTGCGGGAAATGAGAAACAGAACCAGGCCGACATCAGGGGCATCAGCATATTCATGGTTTTCATGGAAGCCGCCATGGAAGATGCCTTCTCATTGCCGTTGGTGGGCTGCTGGGGCATCAGTTTTACATTGATCCACTGGGTCACGGCAGAAAGTACAGGAATCATCACCGCTCCGATTACGATTCCCCAGGCTCCGATTTCCCAGGCGCTTCTGATCAGTGCGCTGGGAGAATCTCCCATATTCAGTCCCAGAAAATTGTTGTAAGTGTCGATGAGGCCTCTGGTGGTATCATTGCTCAGTATCAGCTGGCCATCATAAGTCAGCTGTGTCAGGTCATAATGTCCTGCCACTGTCATCAGATCCGTGGAAGACAGCTTATTCAGCACATCTATGATTCCGTTTGACAGATCTCCGTTGGTCATGGAACTGCCATACATGCTTACTACGCTGGAAATGCTGTCCACACCGGAATCCTGCAGAAACCCGCCTCCATCCACCGCTATGATTTTGTCGGCCAGCACCCTGAAGGTATTTCCGATCTTTGTAACATAGGCGGGCATGGAATAGATAACCCTGTACAAGGCAAACAAAATCGGCATCTGAATCAACAGCTGCACGCAGCTTCCGCTGGCAGACACTCCGTATTTTGCATATACCATTTGGACTTCCTGATTTTTCTGCATCAGGGATTCCTGGTCTGACCTGCCTTTATATTTTGCCTCAATGGCCTGGATTTCCGGGCTCATTTTCGCCTGAAGCTTGGAAAATTTCTGCTGCTTGATATTTAACGGTGTCATCAGCAGGTTTACCACAATGGTAAACAGGATAATGGCCAGACCGATATTGGGAATTCCTATAAAGTCGATCACATAGAATATCCCATTCATGATCTTGCCCAGCAGCCATGCGACCTGACCAATAATAGGAGTCGTATTCTGAGTCAGTAAAATTAGGTTCATTTATCTTTTTCCTCTCAGTCAAGGTAATGCCGGAACACAAATAATCCTGATATCCCCTATTTGGGAACAGGATCAAATCCTCCCTTTGAAAAAGGATTACAGCGCAGAATCCTCCACACAGCCAGCAGGCTTCCCTTCCAGGCGCCATGTCTTTCAATGGCTTCCAGACCATACTGGGAGCAGGATGGAATATAGGGACATTTTGTTCTTTTCATGGGAGAAAGATATTTCTGGTAAAATCTGATACCGGCAATCAAAATTTTTTTCATATTTCTGTCACATTCTTACATCTGATCCAAACAAGATCATATGATTTGATGAAGCTTTCCAAGGTGAAGCAGCGCACTTTCTATTTCAGAATATCCCACCGATGCCGCACTGTTCCTTGCCACGACTACAATATCCAAACCACTATTGAACATTGCTTCCTGTAGTCGGTAACTTTCTCTCACCAGCCTTGTAACCCGGTGTCTTACAATGCTGTTTCCAACCTTTTTACTCACGCAGATTCCGATTCTGTTCTTTTCGGTGCCATTTTCCTTCACATACATTACCAGATATTTATTTACATACGATTTACCGTTTTTATAGACGAACTGGAACTGGTGGTTTTTCTTAAGACTTTCAGAAAACTTCATACTTTGCTTCATCCTCCTGAAAGACTTTTTCGTGCAGCGCCTTCTTATTGTCATGGACAATGGAATCCTTCGTCTGCAGGTATCCTATTGTCATGAAACAAAAAGGTCACATTACTGTGACCTATGCGGATAACACTTTTCTTCCTTTTGCACGTCTGGCCGCTAAAACTTTTCTTCCGCCCTTAGTACTCATTCTTGCCCTGAAACCGTGAACTTTGGCACGGGAACGCTTTTTAGGCTGAAATGTCATTTTCATTTGGAAAGCACCTCCTTCTCGCTGGACCTTTTATATAAAGGCAACTGATTTTCATTTTTTAGGAAAATAGCATATTGATTGTATAAAAAAAAATGCATAATGTCAAGGAAAAATCAGCAAAAATCCATTTTTTAAAGGACAAAAAAATTTTTTTCCACTTATACACATAGATATCCACAACAAAAATGTTGATTTCAGATATACACATCCTGTTGATAATTTGTGGAAAACTTTTTTGTGAATGTTAAAATTATGTGAACTAAAAGTGAAAATTTTTAAAAAATCCCTGAAATATCACTTTTTTCTGATTCATGGTTTTATCCACTTATTCACATTGCTATCCACATACCCCTCTGTACAAATGACTTATAGACATAGTTATTCACATTATGTGGATAACTTTATCCATATAATCCCCCTGTTTTTTTAAAAACAAACATTTGAAATCTTATGAAATCTATATTACAATGGGAGAACATGGTATTTTGGTAACATAGCCCCAGTGGACATGCCGTTTCAGACAATCCACTGCCTGCTGCTCAAAAACTTTGCTTTCATACAGGGATTGACAACAAAATCAGGAAGGTAGATAAAATGGACGAGATAAAAAATAACTGGTCAGCCATCAAAGAATCCATAAAGAGAGAATATGGCCTTACCGAGATATCTTACATCACATGGGTGGAACCACTTGCCTTCCATAATATTGTAAACAATGTGGTCAGTATCATTATTCCCGCTGAGCAGTCCCACATGATCAATTATATTACTTCCAAATATAAGAGTTTTTTTCAGGTCACTATCACGGAAATGTTTAATCATTATTATGATGTACAGTTTGTCCTGGAAAGTGATGTGGCCCAGGAACTTGAGAAAGAAGAAATTGCCGCGGAGAGTTCCGAAAATGCCAATCTGAACCCAAAGTATAAGTTTTCCACCTTTGTTGTGGGAAGCAGCAATAAATTTGCCCATTCCGCCTCCCTGGCAGTGGCGGAATCCCCCGGCCAGACTTATAATCCCCTCTATCTGTACGGGGGACCGGGACTTGGCAAGACGCACCTGATGCATTCCATCGGTCATTTTATCCTGGAACAGGATCCCGAAAAAAAAGTTCTCTATGTGACCAGTGAAGAATTTACCAATGAGGTGATTGAATCCATCCGCAGCGGTAATGCCGCTTCCATGACCAAACTCCGGGAAAAATACAGGACTGTGGATGTTCTGATGGTAGATGACGTGCAGTTTATTATAGGAAAGGAAAGTACCCAGGAAGAATTCTTCCACACTTTCAATGTCCTCCATTCTGCCAGAAAACAGATCATTCTCTCCTCGGACAAGCCTCCCAAGGAGATCGAAACCCTGGATGAACGTTTCCGTTCCCGGTTTGAATGGGGTCTGATCGCTGACATTCAGCCTCCGGACTATGAGACACGAATGGCGATTCTGCGGAAAAATGCGGAATCCTGCGGCCGTCCCATCAATGAAGAGATCATAAAGTACATTGCAACCAATATTAAATCCAATATCAGGGAACTGGAAGGCGCCTTTAACAAAATCGTCGCCGCCGGCAGGCTGAATCAGGTGGATTTGACACTGGCGCTGGCGGAAGAAGCCTTAAAAGACGTCATTTATCCCAACAAATCCAGGGAGATTACGCCGACTATCATCATTAATGTGGTTTCCGAACACTTCGGCATCAGGCCGGAAGATATTGCCTCCAAAAAAAGAAAATCCGAGTTCGTCCTGCCCAGACAGATTGTCATGTACCTGTGCAGGGAGCTGACAGAGACTTCTTATGTCAATATCGGAAAACTCCTGGGCAAAAAAGACCATACCACCATAATGCACGGTGTCAATAAAATTACAGCGGAATTAAAAACCAATGAAGAGTTAAAAAATAAGCTGGATATTATCATAAAGAAAATAAACCCTTCTTGAAAATAAACCCTTCTTGAAGATAAATCCTTCTTGAAGATAAATCCTTCTTGAAGATAAATCCTTCTTAGAAGATAAACCCTTCTTAAAGATAAACCCTTTCATCCACTTTTTTCCACGGTTTAACCACATTGTGGTATGTGGTTTATGTTGACAGGGCCAGGGAGCTGAAAATGGGGATAAAGTGATATGTGAATAACTTAAAGTTTCATTTTAAGTTATTCTGAAAATATTCACCACTTATCCATTCCATTTTTTCCTGAAAAATAGTATAATAGAAGCACTTATGCACATATCAACAGCTATTATTAAGGTTACTATGAATTACTTTATATATTTTGTTTTAAGCTTCGTCCATCCCGGCAGGATTCTTTTTCATGAAAGCGAAAGGAGCCATTTACATGAAATTAGTTTGTTCCAAATCAAATCTGTTAAACGGAGTACAGATTGTATCGAGAGCTGTTCCCAATAAGACTACAATGTCCATCCTGGAATGTATTTTAATTGATGCCACAAAAGGCATGATTACTTTGACTGCCAATGATATGGATCTGGGAATTGAGACCATCATTGAAGGTGATATTATAGAAAACGGTATGATCGCGCTGGATGCCAAGATATTTCTTGAAATTGTAAGGAAACTTCCTGACAGTTATATCCGGATAGAGACAGATGCTTCTTATAAGACACTGATCACCTGCGAAAAGGCAAAGTTTACCATTGTGGGAAAATCAGGGGAAGATTTTTCATATCTTCCGGCGGTGGAAAAGGAAGATAATATTGTAATCAGTCAGTTTACTTTGAAGGAAATGGTAAGGCAGACCATTTTCTCCATTTCCGACAATGACAATAATAAACTGATGACGGGAGAACTTTTTGAGATCAACGGGGATGAGCTGAAGGTGGTTTCTTCGGATGGTCACCGTATTTCCATACGGAAGACAGCCTTAAGGGAGACTTATGCGCCCAAAAAGGTGATTGTTCCCGGAAAGACTTTGAACGAAGTGAGCAAGATTCTTCCCGGCGGGGCAGAAAATGACCTGGTGATCTATTTTACCACAAAGCATATTGTGTTTGAATTCGAGAATACCGTTGTGGTGTCCAGGCTGATAGAGGGAGAATATTTTAATATTGACAGAATGCTTTCCAGCGATTACGAGACCAAGGTAAAGGTAAATAAGAGGGAATTGCTGAATTGTATTGACCGTGCCACTTTGCTGACAAGGGAAGGGGACAGAAAACCCATTGTCATCAATATAGCGGACGGAAGTATGGAACTGCGGATTGACTCTGCCCTTGGAAGCATGAATGAGGATATTGACATTGAAAAACAGGGACGTGACCTGATGATAGGATTTAATCCCAAGTTCCTGATTGATGCCCTCAGGGTTATTGATGATGAGGAGGTGGAGCTTTACATGGTGAATCCCAAAGCTCCCTGCTTTATCAAAAATGAAAACCAGGGATATATCTATCTGATTCTTCCTGTGAGCCTTGTGGCAAATTATGGCCGTTAATGTTGTGAAGAAGGAGTTTGCAACCGCATGGAAACAATTTATTTGAAAGAGGATTATATCAAACTTGGCCAGGCACTGAAGGCTGCGGGAGCCGTGGGTTCCGGTGTGGAGGCAAAAATTGAAATCCAGGATGGGAAAGTAAAAGTAAACGGGGAAACCGAAGTCAGACGGGGGAAAAAACTTGTGGCCGGGGATATGGTGGAATATAACGGAACCATCATAAAAATAGAAAATGAAAAGACAGGTAAAAGATGATCATTAAATCGATAGAACTGGCAGACTACAGAAATTATGACACTCTTGTGGTTTCATTTGACAAGGGGACGAATATTCTTTACGGGGACAATGCCCAGGGAAAGACGAATATTCTGGAAGCTATCTATGTGGCTGCCACCACAAAGTCCCACAAGGGAAGCAAGGACCGGGAAATCGTAAATTTTGACAAAGAGGAAAGCCATATCAGGGCTTATCTGGAAAAAGAGGGCGTTGAGACAAGGATTGACATGCACTTGAGAAAAAGCAAATCCAAGGGAATCGCCATCGACGGGCAAAAAATAAAAAAAGCCGCGGATTTGCTTGGTTTGTGTAATGTGGTATTTTTTTCACCGGAAGACCTGGGAATCATCAAGAACGGTCCTGCGGAGAGAAGAAGATTTGTGGACATGGAACTTTGCCAGCTGGATGGGTTTTATCTCTATAATCTGAATCATTACAATAAAATCGTGAATCAGCGGAACAAACTTCTGAAGGACATGTTTCTCAATCCGGCGTTAAAGGAAACCCTGGGAATCTGGGATATGCAGCTGGTATCTTTCGGCAGTAAGATCATCGAGCGCAGAAAGCTGTTCATGGAGCAGCTGAATGAAATGATATATGGCATACATTTAAAATTATCAGGCAACAAAGAAGAGTTATCCATTCATTATGAGCCTGATGTTGAGATAGAAGAATTTGAGAATAAACTGAAGCTTGGACAGGACAGGGATATCAAGTCCAAAATGACATCGGTAGGACCGCACAGGGATGATTTTTCATTTATGGTGGGAGATGTGGACATCCGGAAATACGGTTCCCAGGGACAGCAGAGAACAGCAGCCCTTTCCCTGAAACTTGCGGAAATAGAACTGGTCAAAAAGCTGGCAAAGGATCATCCGGTCCTTCTGCTGGATGATGTGCTTTCGGAACTGGATTCCAACAGACAAAACTATCTTCTGAACAGTATCGGAAATATACAGACCATTATCACTTGTACAGGACTGGAGGAATTTGTGAATCATCGTTTTGAAATAGACAAGGTATATAAAGTCTCTGAGGGAACTGTCACTTGTATGAATACAGCTACGTGAAATATAAGTACTGACGTGTTTTTATTTGTGGATATAAAGAAAGGGTATTTTTATGAACGAAGAATCTATCAGCAATACGGCAGTAGAAGAAGAATATGGTGCAGATCAAATTCAGATTCTGGAAGGGCTGGAGGCAGTGAGAAAACGGCCCGGAATGTATATAGGAAGCACATCCAGCAGGGGACTTCACCATTTGGTCTATGAAATTGTGGACAATTCCGTGGATGAGGCGCTGGCAGGATATTGTGATACGATAGATGTCAGGATCAACGATGATAATTCCGTGACAGTGGTTGACAATGGACGTGGAATTCCTGTGGGCATCAACCATAAGGCCGGTATTCCCGCCGTGGAAGTGGTGTTTACCATTCTGCATGCAGGCGGAAAATTCGGCGGAGGAGGATATAAAGTTTCCGGCGGTTTACACGGCGTGGGCGCTTCCGTTGTGAACGCCCTGTCGGAATGGCTGGAAGTAGTCATATATCAGGATGGAAAAGTTTACAAACAGCGTTATGAAAGAGGACATGTCTGCTATCCTTTGAAGGAGATTGGCACTTGTCCCATGGAAAAGACAGGTTCCACCATCACATTTCTGCCGGACAAAACGATTTTTACGGAGACAGTGGTCTTTGATTTTGATATTCTGAAAATAAGGCTCAGGGAGATGGCTTTTTTAACCAAAGGGCTGAGAATTATTTTAAGGGATGGCAGAAGAAAAGAAGAGATTGTACCGGAGGCAGGTCATTTTGAAAGCGGTCAGATTAATGAGCTTCTGAAGCGTGCGGAGGCTGACAGGGAAGAGAGAGAAAAAGAAGGGGAAGACGACAGCCTTCCGGATGACAGGGCAGAAATTTCCACAGGGGAAAAGGACGCGGTGAAGCAGGCCTGGAAAGAGAAAGTGGTGGAATTCTGTTATGAGGGAGGAATTAAGGAGTTTGTGGCCTATCTGAACAGAAGTAAGGCTCCCTTGTATGAGAATATTCTTTACTTTGAAGGGCAGAAGAACAATGTCTATGTGGAAGTTTCTTTCCAGCACAATGATTCCTTTAATGAAAGCGTGTTCAGTTTTGTAAATAATATCAATACGCCTGAGGGAGGAACGCATCTGCAGGGTTTCCGGAATGCCCTGACCAAAACCTTTAATGATTATGCCAGGAGCGCAAAACTGCTTAAGGACAGCGAACCCAATCTGTCAGGTGAAGATATCAGGGAAGGCCTGACAGCCATTATCAGTGTAAAAATAGAGGATCCGCAGTTTGAAGGACAGACCAAGCAGAAGCTGGGCAACAGTGAGGCAAGAGGCGCGGTAGACAATGTTGTCAGTGAACAGCTTACTTATTTCCTGGAACTGAATCCCAGTGTGGCGAAGGCCATCTGTGAGAAATCCATTCTTGCCCAGAGGGCAAGGGAGGCTGCCCGCAAAGCAAGGGATCTGACCAGGAGAAAAACGGCGCTTGACGGAATGGCCCTTCCGGGTAAACTGGCAGACTGTTCCGATAAAGATCCCAAGAACTGTGAGATTTATATTGTGGAGGGAGATTCCGCAGGAGGAAACGCCAAGACAGCCCGGTCCCGTGCGACCCAGGCGATTCTGCCGCTCCGCGGGAAGATACTGAATGTAGAGAAGGCAAGGCTTGACAAAATATACGCCAACGCAGAGATCAGGGCCATGATTACGGCTTTCGGAACCGGTATTCATGATGATTTTAATATCGAGAAACTGCGGTATGACAAAATTATACTGATGACGGACGCGGATGTGGATGGCGCACATATCAGTACTTTGCTGCTCACTTTTATTTATCGTTTTATGCCAAACCTGATCAAAGAAGGCCATGTGTATCTTGCAAAACCTCCTCTGTACAAGCTGGAGAAGAACAAAAAGATATGGTATGCCTACAGTGACGAGGAACTGGATGAAATACTGAAGGAAGTGGGGAGGGACCAGAATAATAAAATACAGCGCTATAAGGGACTGGGAGAAATGGACGCGGAGCAGCTTTGGGAAACCACTATGGATCCGGCCAGAAGAATTTTGCTGAGAGTGAACTATGACGAAGAGATGGAGTCGGAACTGGATCTTACGTTTACCACCCTTATGGGAGACAAGGTGGAACCCAGGCGGGAATTCATAGAAGAAAATGCAAAGTTTGTGAAGAATTTGGATATCAGCTGACAGAAAAAAGGAGTTTTGTATGAATGATGATATTTTTGACAAAAGTCCGGAGACAGACAAAATACATGATGTAGATCTGAAGGAAAGAATGGAATCTTTCTTTATCGATTATTCTATGAGTGTGATTGCTTCGCGGGCTCTTCCTGACGTAAGGGATGGACTGAAACCCGTACAGCGGCGTGTTCTGTATTCCATGATAGAACTGAACAATGGTCCCGACAAACCTCACCGTAAAAGTGCCCGTATCGTAGGTGATACCATGGGTAAATATCATCCCCATGGAGACAGTTCCATCTATGGCGCACTGGTGAATATGGCCCAGGAATGGTCCACAAGATATCCCCTTGTGGATGGACACGGAAACTTTGGTTCCATGGATGGGGATGGGGCGGCGGCCATGCGTTATACGGAAGCAAGGCTTTCCAAAATATCCATGGAGCTGCTGGCCGATATCAACAAGGATACGGTAGATTTCACTCCCAATTTCGATGATACGGAAAAGGAACCTGTAGTGCTTCCCAGCCGTTATCCGAATCTGCTGGTCAACGGCACCATTGGAATCGCGGTAGGTATGGCGACCAATATACCGCCTCATAATCTGCGGGAAATCATAAATGCCATTGTGAAGATTATTGACAATAAGGTGGAAGAAGACAGGGAGACCGATATTGAGGAAATTCTGTCCATAGTAAAGGCGCCTGATTTTCCCACAGGGGGCATTATACTGGGGACCAGGGGATGCAATGAGGCATACAGAACGGGACGGGGAAAAGTCATAGTCCGTGCGGTTACGGATATTGAGACCCTTTCCAACGGAAAGAGTCAGATTGTAGCCACGGAACTGCCCTATATGGTCAATAAGGCCAATCTGATTATCAAGATAGCGGAATTGGTAAAGCTGAAAAAAATTGACGGAATTACGGATATCCGGGATGAATCCAACCGGGAAGGCGTCAGGGTTGTGATAGAACTCAGGAAGGATGCCAATGCCAATGTAATTTTGAACCAGCTTTACAAGCATACACAGCTTCAGGATACCTTTGGCGTGATTATGCTGGCTTTGGTAAACCAGGAGCCCAAAGTAATCAATCTTCTGGATATGCTGGGACATTATCTGCGGCATCAGGAAGAAGTGGTCACAAGAAGGACAAAATATGACCTGAATAAAGCGGAGGAGAGGGATCATATCCTGCAGGGACTTCTGAGAGCCCTGGATTTTATAGATGAGGTGATCTCCATCATCCGCAGCAGTTCCAATACCCAGAATGCAAAGGAAAGGCTGATACAGAGGTTTGGTTTTTCGGATGCCCAGGCCCAGGCAATTGTAGACATGCGTCTGCGTGCCCTGACCGGATTGGAAAGGGAGAAGCTGAACAATGAGCATGAAGAGCTTCAGAAACGTATTCAGGAGCTGAAAACGATTTTGTCGGATAAGAAAATATTACTGGGTGTGATCAAAAAAGAGATTGTGGAGATATCCGATAAATATGGGGATGAGAGACGCAGCAGGATCGGGTATGACGAGTCTGACATTTCCATGGAGGACCTGATTCCCAATGAAAATACAGTGATTGCCCTGACGAACCTGGGATATATCAAGCGTATGACAGTGGATAATTTCAGGGCACAGAACAGAGGCGGCAAGGGAATTAAGGGGATGCAGACCATAGAGGATGATTTTATTGAAGATCTGCTGATGACCACAACCCATCATTATCTGAATTTCTTTACCAGCCTGGGAAGGGTTTATCGCTTAAAGGCCTACGAGATTCCCGAGGCAGGCAGGACGGCCAGGGGAACGGCCATTGTGAATTTATTGCAGATGGCACCGGAAGAGAAGATTACTGCCATGATTCCCATCAAGGAATACGATAATGACAAGAATCTTTTTATGGTTACAAAGAAGGGCATCGTAAAGAAGACTTCCCTGATGGATTTTTTCAATATCCGCAAAAAAGGTCTGACGGCAATCAATTTAAGGGATGACGACGAGCTGATCGAAGTGAAGGTTACGGATAAGAACAGTGAAATCCTGCTTGTGACCAGACAGGGAATTTGTATCCGTTTCAAGGAGACGGATGTGCGTTCCACGGGCAGAAGTTCCATGGGCGTCATCGGAATGAATTTGTCCGATGGGGATGATATCATCGGAATGCAGCTCCAGAGTCAGGGAGACTCTCTTCTGATAGTATCTGAGAACGGTATGGGCAAACGTACTTTCCTGAATGAGTTCAATGTGCAGAACAGGGGCGGAAAGGGAATCAAATGCTATAAGATAACCGAAAAGACCGGTAATGTGGTGGGTGTCAAGGCTGTGACGGATGAGAACGAGATCATGATGATAACAACGGAAGGTATCATCATACAGCTGAGAATGCAGGATATCTCCACTCTGGGAAGGATAACTTCAGGGGTTAAGATGATGGATCTGGAGGATGGTGTCAGAATAGCCAAAATAGCCAAAGTCAGGGAAAAAGTTTCCAATGGGGAAAAGGAGTTTGACAGTCTCGAAGATGCCATGGAAGAGATCGAGGAAATTGAAGAAAATAAATAAAACTTACCTCTTGTTTATTTTTCCATATATGTTAAAATAGCCCATGACGAGAGAGACAGAATAAAAATAAATGAATAAATCCACAGGAAACCCAGGGAAAATAAGAGAGTGGATTTTGTAAAAAAGATCTGAGCCGCAGGATGTGCCGAAAAAAGGACAATTAACATGCCGTGAGAGATTTTCACTGATTTTCTGTAAATATGTCAAAGCAGGAAATGGGGACAGCGGGCAGGGCACATGCCGGACAGGGTGGCAGAAAAGGAGGAAAGATGCATTTTTTAAACAAGAGGATCGAAGTGATCTGCAATGAATTGAGAAAACTGCAGGTCAAACAGAAATTTCCCGTCACGGACTGGAAGTACAAGGAAGGAAACTACATTCATCCTCAGGATGTAGAGGCAGACAGTGCGGAGTGGAAGGAATTTGACTGTAAAACCATGCACTGGTATGGACCTGACCGTCATTATTGGTTTAAGGCTGTGTATAAGGTGCCTCAGGAATTGGATGGAAAGAGGCTCTGGATGCGTGTCATGACACAGATTGAAGAGTGGGACGACGCAAAAAATCCCCAGTTCCTGCTGTTTGTCAATGGTGTCGCCACGCAGGGCATTGACATGAACCACAGGGAAGTATTCTTAAGGGATAAGGCTGTGGCAGGGGAAGAAATCGTTCTGGAACTGCAGGCTTATACAGGGACGCTTCACCAGGAATTTCAGCTTTTTGTCAATATGCAGGAGCTGGATGCAAAGATTACCAAGCTTTATTATGATCTCTGGGTACCCCTTTCTGCTTTCACCAGAATGGAAGAGGATGACAAGAACCGGAAGGATATTGAAACTATCCTGAACAATACCGTGAATCTGCTGGATTTGAGGACACCTTATTCGGATGATTTTTATGCTACCCTGCAGGAGGCATCGGATTATATTGACAAAGCCCTTTATTCCGATATGGCAGGATATAAGGATGTGATTGCCACCTGTATCGGCCATACCCATATTGATGTGGCATGGTGGTGGACAGTGGAGCAGACCAGGGAGAAGACAGGAAGAAGCTTTGCCACGGTTCTGAAGCTGATGGAAGAGTATCCCAACTATCGTTTCATGTCCAGCCAGCCCCAGCTTTATGCCTTTTTAAAGGAGCGCTATCCCGAGCTTTATGAAAAGGTTAAAGAGAGGGTAAAGGAAGGCAGATGGGAACCGGAAGGCGGTATGTGGGTTGAATCGGATACCAACCTGACTTCAGGAGAATCTTTAGTCCGTCAGTTTATGCACGGTAAAAGGTTTTTCAAGGAGGAGTTCGGGGTTGACAACAGGATTCTCTGGCTGCCGGATGTATTCGGATATACAGGGGCACTTCCGCAGATTATGAAAAAGTGCGGCATCGACTATTTCATGACCACAAAGCTGGCATGGAACCAGTTCAACAAGGTGCCTTATGATACCATGAGATGGAGGGGAATTGACGGAACGGAAGTCCTGACACATTTGATTACCACTTTGGATGTAGGACAGCCGTTGAGTAATTTCTTTACCACATATAACGGAAGGCTTCATCCCGATTCCATTATGGGCGGATGGATGCGTTACCAGAATAAGGATATCAACAATGACATACTGATCAGTTACGGATACGGTGATGGCGGCGGCGGCCCTACCAGGGAACAGCTGGAGACATCCATTCGTATGGAAAAGGGTGTCAAGGGAATTCCCAAGGTGCGTCAGGAGTTTGCCGGGGTATTCTTTGACGAACTGAATGAGAGGGTAAAAGACAACAGAAGACTTCCTGTGTGGGAAGGGGAACTTTATTTTGAATATCACAGGGGTACCCTTACTTCCATGGGACGTAACAAACGTTCCAACCGTAAGACGGAACTGGGACTTATGGATCTGGAACTGTTGTCCGTGCTCACCCAGAAAACAGTGCCTTATCCTGTGGAAGAACTGGATTTCATGTGGAAAAAGACTCTGATCAACCAGTTCCATGATATTCTTCCCGGATCTTCCATTCATAAGGTTTATGAAGTGACAAAGGAAGAATATGCGGAGTTAAAAGAACAGATTGACAGTATGTCCCAGGAGAGAATGAAGTCCCTTGCAGGTGATGGAGATCAGGTTATGATTCTCAATACTGCAGGAAGTCTTAGAAATGATGTTGCTTACCTGGAATCCTGCGATGCGGATTATCTTACAGACGGGGAAGGAAATCAGTATCCTCTGCAGAAGACAAAAGATGGTTCCATTGTTTTTGTAAAAAATATTCCTTCCAAGGGATATAAGGTATTTGCAAAGGGAATGTACGGGGAGGACAGTAAGGCGGAAAGTGCATTCACACTTGTGGATGACCACACTCTGGAGACTCCTTATTATACGGTTCACCTGGCAGAGAATGGTGAATTCGACAGAATTTATGACAAGGAAAACGATAGGGAAGTGGTGCAGCCCGGCAAGACACTGAATCATTTCTGCATGTATGAAGATAAGCCCATTTATTTTGATAACTGGGATATCGACATTTACTATACGGAAAAGAGCTGGAACGTGGACCAGATAGAGAGTATGGAATGGACGGAAATCGGAAGTGTCCGCGCTGTCCTGGAAATAACCAGAAAAGCCAGCAAGTCCACTATCACACAGAAGATTATTTTCTATGCTGACCAGAGAAGAATTGAGTTCCAGACTCATGTGGACTGGAAGGAGCATCAGACCCTGCTGAAGGTTCATTTCCCTGTGGCAGTGCATACGGATGAGGCAACCTTTGATATCCAGTTTGGTAACCTTACCAGAAAAGTGCATACAAATACCAGCTGGGATGTGGCAAGATTTGAAAGCTGTGGCCAGAAGTGGATGGATCTTTCCGAGGGACATTACGGTGTCAGCCTTTTGAATGACTGTAAATACGGTCATTCCGTGAAAGACAGCAATATGGCGCTTACCCTGATCAAATCCGGCATTGAGCCCAATCCGGTGACAGACCAGGAAGAACATGATTTTACCTATGCATTATATCCTCATGCGGAAGGCTGGAGAAGCGCAGGTACGGTGGCAGAATCTTATAAATTGAATCAGCCCCTGAAAGTGGCTCTTCACGCGCAAAAGAACCAGAAAGAGGAATACTCCTTTGTGACAGTGGATTCTTCCAATGTTATTCTGGAAACCATAAAGAAGGCAGAGGAAGGTAATGGTACTGTATTACGTATGTATGAATCTGAAAATTCGTACACCAAGGCAAAAGTGACGGTAAATGCAGAATTTAACAAAGTTTATGTATGTAATCTGCTGGAAGAGGAAGAGAAGGAAGCAGAAGTGAACGGAAAAGAAATCTCTGTTGTGCTGAAGCCTTATGAAGTCGTCACTTTGAAACTGGTCTGAGTCGGCTTATGTGACTGCTTTTGATCTGCAAAAAAGAATATTGAACTGCTTACGAAATTTATGCCGTTTATGATATAGATATCGTAAACGGCATAAAGTGTAAATAGGCATATCATTTAATGAAAATTATGAATCGTTGGATTTGACAGGAGTCGTAATCGAAGTAGTATTGTATTGTGGAATTTTGAAATTTACTTGTTAGTACTGTTTAGGATGGGCAGGAGGTACCAGTATGATCGTGAAAAAAAATTTTGAAAACTTAAATGTATTACATGAAAATACCATGCCTGACAGGGCATATTATATTCCTTCCGATAAAAGACAAGATGATCTGGTGGAACATAGGGAAAATTCCGGCCGGTTTCAATTATTGAACGGAATGTGGGATTTTTTATATTCCGGAAGTATCTATGATTTGAAAGATGAGTTTTATCAGGAGGATTATGTAAAAAATTCTGACTGGGGAACCATTCCCGTTCCTTCCGTATGGCAGATGCATGGATATGACAGGCAGCAGTATACCAATATAAGATATCCTTTTCCCCTGGATCCTCCCTATGTGCCCCATGAGAATCCCTGCGGTGCTTACCGGTATGTTTTTCAGTGGCATAAGGATGCGTCTGCACCCAGGACATTTTTAAATTTTGAAGGAGTGGATTCCTGTTTCTATGTATGGCTCAATGGACAGTATGTGGGATACAGCCAGGTGTCTCATGCTACCAGTGAATTTGATGTGACTTCTCTGCTGAAGGAAGGGGAAAACCTTCTGGCAGTGCTTGTTTTGAAATGGTGTGATGGAAGTTATCAGGAAGACCAGGATAAATTCAGAATGAGCGGTATCTTCAGGGATGTATATTTGCTGAACCGGCCGGAGGAATGTGTTTATGATTATTTTATCAAAACACATTTGAATCATGATTCAAAATGTGCTGAAGTGGAAATCCAGTTTTCATATCTGAAAGAGGAGATTCCTGTACATATCTGCATAGAAGATGCAGAAGGAAACAAAGTGGCAGAGGCAGACGCTGCCGGCCATGTGACTGTTGGTATTGAAAACGGCAGATTGTGGAGTGCAGAGATTCCTTATCTTTATACCATTGTGATGAATACGGAACATGAAGTAATAACCGATTATATTGGTTTGAGGGATGTGGCCATTCGGGATGGTATACTGTACTTTAACAATGAAAAAATCAAGCTGCACGGAGTCAACCGCCATGACAGTGATCCTGTGACAGGATTTACAATCAGTCTGGCTCAGATGCACAAAGACCTTACGATGATGAAGGAATACAATGTGAATTCCATACGTACCAGCCATTATCCAAATGCACCGCAGTTTTATCAGCTTTGTGACAAATATGGATTCTATGTGATGGATGAAGCGGACAATGAAAGTCATGGGGCGGAATTTGCTCATAGGCAGGAATATAATGACAGCGCTGCGTGGATTGCAGATCATCCGGATTTTATCAAACCTACTGTGGACAGAGTACAGAAATGTGTTATCCGGGATAAAAACAGACCCTGTGTCTTTGCATGGTCCATGGGAAATGAATGCGCTTATGGATGTACCTTTGAAGAAGCCTTGAAGTGGACAAAGTCCTATGATGATACGCGAATTACCCATTATGAGAATGCATATCATTGTCCTGCCGACAAAGTATATGATTATTCCTGCCTGGACCTGCACAGCAGAATGTATTCCAGTATAGAAAGTATGCATCATTATTTTGCATCTATGGAAGAAAAAGACAGTGACCATTGCTATGATGTAGCATCTAAGAGACCTTACTTCTTGTGTGAATACAGCCATGCCATGGGAAACGGACCCGGAAACCTGGAAGATTATTTTCAGTTTTTCCATCAATATGATGGCGCCTGCGGCGGAATGGTCTGGGAGTGGTGCGATCATGCCATTGATAAGGGATATGATGTGAACGGAAAGAAAGTATATTATTATGGAGGAGATCATGGAGAATTTCCTCATGATGATAATTTCTGTATGGATGGACTGGTATATCCGGATCGCAGACCGCATACGGGGCTTAAGGAATTTGGGAATGTATACCGTCCTGCCAGGGTAGTTTCCTATGATGCCGAAAATGGAAACCTGAAAATACACAATTATATGGATTTTGTGAATTTGAAGGATTATTGTGTTTTGAACTGGGAAGTAAACTGTGATGGAAAGAGAATCGCATCCGGTATGGTAGAAGATTCTGCCGTACTTGATATTGATCCTCATGAAGATGGTGAAATAAAACTGGATATTCCGGAATCTCTGTGCGGAAAAAGTTATTTGAAAATTACATGGGTACTGAAAGAGAAGAGAGGAGTTCTTCCTGCAGGCAAAGAACTTGGATTTGATGAAGTGCTTCTTTCGAAAGAGGACAGTATCTGTGTTCTGACAGAACAGCTGTTGCAGAAACCCACAGAGGCGGCAAAGACAGAAATTCATGTGAAGGAAGAAGATCATTATCTGACAGTTGAATCTGACCGGTTCTGTTATAGATATGATAAATTTCATGGAATCTTTGACAGAATGGTTATTCAGAATAAAACATTGCTGGAGCATCCCATGGAATATAATATATGGCGCGCTCCCACAGATAATGACAGATATATCCGCAATGAATGGCAGGCAGTCCAATATGACCGTCCCATTACCAGATGTTATGATACCGTATACCAGAAGGGCATGGAAAAGGAAAAAGAGTACATAGAAATCTGCAGTAATGTTTCCATGGCGCCTATATTTATGCAGCGTATTCTGGATATTCATGCAACCTGGCGCGTGTGGGCAGATGGCAGTCTGGATGTGGGTCTGACTGTGAAGAAAAATCCGGTCTTTCCGAGACTTCCCAGATTCGGTGTGCGCATGATGCTTCCGGATGATATGAAATATGTGGATTACTATGGTCTGGGCCCGGTGGAAAGTTATACGGATAAATGCCGTGCTTCTTATCATGGAAAATTTGAGGAAACGGTAGATTCCCTGCATGAAGATTACATTTTCCCTCAGGAAAACGGAAGCCACTGGGATGTGAGTTATGTGGAAGTAAAAGGAGATGACACAAAGATTTCCGTAGTTTCAAGGAAACCTTTCTCTTTCAATGCTTCCCGTTATACTCAGGAGGAGCTGACAAAAAAAGCGCATAATTATGAATTAGTTCCCAGCGGTCATACAGTTCTGTGCATTGATTATAAACAAGATGGAATCGGTACCAACAGCTGTGGTCCTGAACCGGAAAAACAGTATCAATTTTTGGAAAATGAATTTACTTTTGAATTTGGCATCAGAATGAATGGATAGTTAATATGTAAGGGTCAGCATGCGAAATGCTGACCCTTATGCATTATCACAAGAGCCGTTTTTGGGCAACCGGCGGTGTTAATCAATCTTTTTGAAAAAGGTTTTGTTTGTGACGCAGCGTAATGTTGTATCATAAATTACAGGAGACAGGCCTTATAGAGATAAAGACTTGGTTATCCTTCATCAAATAGTCATAGGGCTTGCAACTGTAATTGTATGTGAAATAGTATTGAAAAAACAAAAAGCAAAATGTATTGGCGAGATACTATTTAAATTTGATCCCCCACGATTGCCACTATGATAATGTCAGACATGAACTTAAAGTCTCATTCTCATTTATCTTACCATAATGAAGAACTAAAGTCATTCATCCGCTATCGTATTGACAAAGTTAAGTTTCTGACTTTTAATCGTTGGTCTTTCTGCTGGCTTTTATTTCTTTAAACCGTCTTTTTCTCACAAAAAGTCCAATGAATCAGAGGCTTGAAGCTGATCAGAATAAAGTTCTTTCAACAAAGCTACAGTGATATCTTTTGCAATAATTGAAGCCTTGTTACAGTTCTCTTCAAAATGTCCAGTTCCGCTATGTGTTGCAGTGTCTGTAACACAACGGATAGAAATAAATGGTATACCGTTTACATAGCATACATGTGCAATACTTGCTGTTTCCATATCTACAGTCAGAGGAGCAAAAATTTCATTAATTTTTTTCCGGCCCTCATCCGCTATAAATATTTCACCTGTCACCATTCTTCCCCAATAAACTTTACCTTCTGTTTCAATCTTGCCAATTGCTTTATGGCTCAAATTCAACAATTCCTGGTCGGATTTAAAATATACGGATTCTAGCCATGGATGAAATTCTGTTAAGATATCAGGTTCGACATCATGATATGCAACCTCTGTAGAAATGACAGAATCGAAAATTTCAAGTTCCGGGTTCATCCCACCGGCTGTACCTGCATTTATAATAATATCTACATCATATGTATCTATTAATATTTGTGCGGCAATAGCAGCATTTACTTTACATACTCCGGAATACAAAGTAACTACATTGATACCATTTATTGTTCCTTCGTAAAATTGAAGCATTGCCTTTTCTGTTATTTTACACTCATCTATGATTGGTAAAAAGGGAGCCAACTCACTGTCGCTGGCACATATAATACCTATCCGCATACATGAACCTCCAGATTTTAAAATATATATTATTTTACAATGTTTATCTATTGTTCGCAATGTATATTTATAGCCTGAGAATACATTTTTTATGATTTCATGCACCTGTAGAATAAAATACGGCATTATTGTTGTCTGTGGATTCAACTTTGGTTCATGATTTGTAACCAGGATATGTAGACAGATTTTATACTGATAGTTATCTGATAGATATGTAGAGAAAAATTGCTATATTGAATGTAGTATAAACAATAA
>OFHN01000063.1_pt1 | contig 95973 bp, 83 predicted proteins | sample 1521321 | NCBI WGS metagenome assembly OFHN01 (sample SAMEA3504130, study PRJEB24116) | mouse gut metagenome | biome: mouse gut; feature: mouse-associated habitat; material: faeces | place: Denmark | collected 2011
AAAGCGGTACGCGAGCTGGGTTCAGAACGTCGTGAGACAGTTCGGTCCCTATCCGGCGCAGGCGCAGGAGGCCTGCGGGGAGCTGCCCCTAGTACGAGAGGACCGGGGTGGACGGGCCGCTGGTGCACCTGCTGGGCCGCTTGGCCCACGGCAGGGTAGCCAAGCCCGGGAGGGATAAACGCTGAAGGCATCTAAGCGTGAAGCCCCCCCCAAGACGAGGCCTCCCACGCGGAAGCGGTAAGGCCCCCCGTAGAGGACGGGGTAGGTGGGCGCGGAGTGGAAGCGCAGCAATGCGTGGAGCGGACGCGTACTAATCGGCCGAGGGCTTACCCATCGTGGAGGAGCGGGTGGTGGAAGAAGGGGGATCTGCAGGATACGGTATTCGGTTTTGAGGGCATGTCCCCTTTTTATAATATAGTGTTTATGGGCTATTCTACAGAGAATAGCTTTTTTTATTATCTTTTGACACTCATGATAATCTATGATATAATGGCTATAGTTGAGTGTGGTTAGGAAAAACATACGAATAAATGGTGTGAGGTGGATCGAGTATGGATACAAATATTTTGCTGGAAAATGGTACGAATGAATTGGAAGTATTAGAGTTCTTACTGGAAGGACGGCATTATGGAATTAATGTTGCGAAGATAAGAGAGATTATCGCCTATCAGGATGTTACGCCGGTACCGAATGCACATCCCAGTATTGAAGGGATTTTTATGCCAAGGGATACTATGATCACAGCGATAAATTTAAGAAATTGCTTGCAAATGCGGGATTATGATGAAAAGGAAAAGATTTCCTCATTATTTATAGTAACTAATTTTAATAAATTGGATATCGCTTTTCACGTTGATTCCGTTGTTGGAATACATAGAGTTTCATGGAACAGCATTATTAAACCGGGGAATACCGTTTCAACTAGCGAAGACGGCGTTTCTACAGGTATTGTTAAAATTAATGGAGAACTGATCATTATTCTGGATTTTGAAAAGATTGTGACGGATATCAATCCGGAAACAGGATTAAAAATATCAGAAATAGAAGCTTTGGGTGAAAGACCGCTGAGAGATACACCGATTTTGATAGCTGAAGATTCTCCGTTATTGAATAAATTGATTGTTAATTCCCTGAAGCAGGCAGGCTACACCAATTTGATCCATACTGAAAACGGAAAACAAGCATATGATGTAATACAGCAATGTAAGGCAGATGGTACATTAAGAGACCATGTACAATGCATTATTACGGATATTGAGATGCCGGAGATGGATGGACATCGTTTGACAAGGCTGGTAAAAGAAGATGAAGAAACGAAACATATTCCTATCGTTATTTTCTCATCGTTGGTAAATGATGAAATGAAGAGAAAAGGAAAAGCACTCGGAGCGGATGCTCAGCTTTCCAAACCGGAAATAGGAAACCTGGTACACATAGTAGACGAGTTACTTCAATAAAATATGAATATATGGCCGGGAGTAATTCCCGGCTTGTTTTATGCGCAGGGGTGCGTAAGGAAATTAGCAGCTTTGCTGCACGCACCCCGCGCGGCGAGTAGGGAAGATGAATCTTTTCTACTCGATTATCATGCGGCGGAGACAGGAAAAGAGATGGAGACTATAAAAGATATTTTACTTGAAAAAATAGAAGATGCGGAACTTGTTTTAGTTGGTATTGGAGAAGAGTTTGAAGAATCGGTGCCTAAAGTGGAGGAAAATCCTGAATTTTCAGACGCCCTGAGACGAATGGAGGAGCAGGAAAAGGATGCATGGATGTATCCCTACTTTAAAAAAGCATATCTCGACAGATCTAAGGGAGATAAGACAAAAGAAGCATATAGCATATTGGATAATTTGTTAGAGGGTAAAAATTATTTTATTGTATCCACCCGTACGGATGACTATATTTATAAGACGAAGCTTTCAAAAGAAAGAATCGTAACGCCCTGTGGAGGATATCGATTTTGCCGGTGTGCGGAGGGCTGTAATAAACAACTGTATCCGGCAGACGGACAGCTTTCGGAGAAAATATATGACTTTTTGCTTAAGAAGGAATATGATAAAAAAATAGAACAGCCGGTATGTCCTGCCTGTGGGAAGAATCTGGTTTTTAACCTTGTGGGAGAAGACGGATATATAGAAGAGGGGTATTTACCACAATGGAACCAATATATGAAATGGCTGCAAGGAACGGTCAATAAGAAATTGTGCGTATTGGAACTGGGTGTCGGCATGAAGTATCCTACCGTTATTCGATGGCCTTTTGAAAAGATAGTCTATTTTAATCAGAAGGCGAATATTTTCAGAGTACATAGCAAATTGTATCAACTGACAGAAGAAATTAAGGACAGAGGGTATAAAATAGAAAAAAAACCAATGGATTTTCTTATAAATGGGTTTGTCTAATAAGTATATATATGATAAACTAAAGTGATAAATAATAAAATATAAGTAAAAATGTGAGGGTGTTTCATGAGTTCAGATGAAGAATACTTAGATGATTTTATTAGTTCTCTTATGAAAGAAGAGTCAGGAGAGGGTCTTGCGCCTTCGGATGAGGAGAAAGAAGAATCCGGTTCAGAAGAAGGAATGGAGCCGGAAGATTTAGATTTTGCAATAGAAGATTTAGCACCGGAAGAATTTGAGGCCGGTGATTTTGCGTTGGAAGATTTTGAGGGAGAGGGACCTGAGTTAGAAAGCGGTCTGGAAGATTCTTCCATAGATGATATGATGGACGGATTGCTGGAGGATATGCCGGAGGAAGCGGCGCTGGAAGATATACTGGAGGAACCGGCTTTGGAGGATATACCGGAGGAACCGGCTTTGGAGGATATACCGGAGGAACTGGCTTTAGAGGATATGCCAGAGGAATTAGCTTTGGAGGATATGCCGGAGGAATTAGCTTTGGAAGATATACCGGAGGAACTGGCTTTAGAAGATATGCCGGCAGAAGAGGCTGATTTGGAAGATTTTAGCTTGTCTGATTTTCAAATGGATGAAATGGAAAACGAGGATTTTGATGATGAAGAAGAAAGCCTGATTTCACCGGATGAGGTTGATGCGATGTTTGCAGCAGCAGATGCGGCGGCAGATATGGGAGAGGATCTCACAGAGGAAGATGCCTTATTCGATGCAGAAATGCAGACGGATGAAATCTTTGACTTTTTAGATGATATGCCGACGGAAGAAGAGGACAGCGGAGAATTCGGGGATCCGGCTGTAGGCGGCGTGCAGGAAACGCCGGCGGAAGAAGAGCAGGAAGAGAAGAAGGAAAAGAAAAAGAAGGAGAAAAAAGCGAAAAAAGAAAAAAAATCGTTATTTGGCAAAAAGAAGAAGTCCGGGGAAGGAGATGCGGAAGACGCAGGAGAAGGCGATTCCGGAAGCGATAGTCAGAATGCGGAGGATGGCGCGGAGGGAGAAAAGGAAGAGAAGAGCCAGGGGCTTTTTAGTAAAATCATGGCCTTTTTGACCGAAGCAGACGACGAGGACGGGGAAGAAGGAAGGGCGGATGGATTGGAGCCTTCCGATGAAAATAAAAATATCCTGAAAGAACTGGATGACGAGGATAAAAATAAAAAGAAGAAAAAGGTAAAAGCGAAAGGCGACGAAGAAGGAAAAGAAAAGAAAGAGAAAAAGAAGAAGGAAAAAAAGGAGAAAAAGAAAAAAGAGAAACCTGCGGCAGCCGATGCTGAAGGTTCGGAGACCGTTAAAAAAGGAAAAAGAGTTTCTATTAAGAGTATTTTGGTAATAGCAGCGTTTTGCTTGACGATAACGGCAATGATTATTGTGACATGCAGTATTATTCCGGACTTTTTTGATAAGAGAAAGGCAAGAGAAGCCTTTTATCAGGCAGATTATATAAAATCCTATGAGCTGATGTATGGAAAAAAATTGGATGAGAGCGATGCCATTATATATAATAAGGCAAAAACGATTCTCGAAATGAAGAGGAAATTGGACTCCTACCATAATTATCTGGGCATGGGAAAAGAAATACAGGCGTTGGATGCTCTCATGTCAGGGGTGGAACATTATCCCGAAATATTGGCTAAAGCCGAAGAATATCGGGTGACTCAGGAAGTCAATGCGATTTATGAATCAATATTAAGTATTTTGAATGATAAATATACTTTGGCGGAGCCGGTTGCGCAGACGATCATAGCATATGATGATGTGACATATACGAAAAGGTTGGAATCTATCGTTTATAATACTCCGTTCATTATGCCGGAGGAAAAGACAGAAGAAGAGGAAGCGGCTCCAACAGAGGATATTCTTCCAGAAGAACAGGAAATGATGGAGGAAGAGCAACTTCCGGATGCAATGGAGCAGGATCTTCCCCAGGATACGTTAGCGGATGAAATGACAACGCCGGAAGAGGAGATGCCGCAGGGAGAGGATGTGTCTCAGCAGGAACCGGAAGGGGATGGAACAGAACCGTCCGTAGAAGAACCTTCTGCAGCAGAAGATCCTTACGTAAATGATTCTGTGGCGGATTCGCCCGTTCAGGAAGGAAATACCTCCCAGGGAGAGGATGTGTCCACATGGACAGGTAACAGCGGTTTTGGCAGTCAGGGAGAGCAGATTCAGGGATTACAGCAGCCTATTAATATAGAAATACACGGAAATTGACGGAGATAGAGAGCGGCGGCATATGACAGCGATTATTGACTATGATGCGGGAAATATAAAAAGCGTGGAGAAAGCACTTCTTTTTTTCGGGGAACAAGTTTGTGTGACACGGGAGAGGGAGAAAATTCTGAGCGCGGACAGAGTGGTTTTGCCAGGGGTAGGATCTTTTGGAAAGGCAATGGAGAGGATTCGCAGCTGCGGTCTGGAAGATGTAATAAAAGAGATTGTTAGCAGGGGAACTCCGTTTCTCGGCATCTGTCTTGGGCTGCAGCTGTTGTTTGAACGAAGTGAAGAATGCGAGGGGGTTGCCGGGCTGGGCATTCTGAGAGGAGAAATTATTCGGATACCGGAGAAAGAAGGCGGAAAGGTTCCGCAGATCGGATGGAATTCCCTGCGTTATCCGAGGAAGGGAAGGCTGTTTGAAGGAGTTGCGGAGGAATCCTATGTATATTTTGTACATTCCTATTATTTGAAAGCGGGAGAAGAAAATATCGTTACCGCTACGACGGAATATAATACATTGATCCACGCATCTGTGGAAAAGGGCAATGTGTTTGCCTGTCAGTTCCACCCGGAAAAAAGTTCTGAGACAGGGTTGAAGATTCTCCGTAATTTTATCGAAATACAAAAGGAGGGGAAATAAATGCATGCGAAACGTATTATCCCTTGCCTGGATGTACATAATGGAAGAGTGGTAAAAGGGGTTAATTTTGTAAATCTGAAAGACGCGGGTGACCCGGTGGAAATAGCGGCTGCTTATGATAAAGAAGGCGCGGATGAATTGGTATTTCTCGATATTACGGCATCTTCTGACGCCAGGGCAACGGTGGCGGATATGGTACGGCGCGTGGCGGAGAAAGTGTTTATTCCTTTTACCGTAGGAGGTGGAATCCGTACCGTAGAAGATTTTAAAGCGATTCTCAGAGAAGGGGCGGATAAAGTTTCCATCAATTCTTCCGCCATTGATTATCCGAGCCTGATCTGTCAGGCAGCAGAAATATTTGGCAGTCAGTGCGTTGTGGTGGCAATCGATGCGAAAAAGCGGGAGGATGGTTCCGGCTGGAATGTTTATAAGCATGGAGGCAGGGTGGATACCGGCCTGGATGCGGTGGAATGGGCGATGAGAGCCGATATGCTGGGGGCAGGAGAGATTCTTTTGACGAGCATGGACTGCGATGGCACGAAAGCCGGTTATGATATAGAACTGACAAAGACGATAGCTGAAAATGTTTCTATACCCGTAATAGCGTCCGGAGGGGCCGGACGATTAGAAGATTTTAACGCCGCGCTGACAGAAGGCCGGGCGGATGCCGCTCTGGCCGCATCGCTGTTTCATTATAAGGAACTGGAGATATGTGAGGTGAAAAAATTTTTAAGGGAGCGGAAAGTATCGGTAAGGCTATAAGGATAAAAGGAGTACAAAAGCATGGCAATGATTCAGAATGACTGGCTGGAAGCGTTGAAGCCGGAATTTTCCAAGCCATATTACAGGCAGCTTTTTCAGTTTGTGCAGGGAGAATATAGTAAGTCGGTGATCTATCCTCCGGCAGATGATATTTTCAATGCATTTCATTTTACGCCTTTGAGTCGGGTAAAAGTATTGCTGTTGGGACAGGATCCATACCATAATGAGCATCAGGCTCATGGATTAAGTTTTTCCGTACTTCCTGATCAGAAAAATATCCCGCCATCCCTTCAGAATATTTATCAGGAATTGCATGATGATATGGGATGCCGTATTCCGAACAACGGATATTTGAAAAAATGGGCGGATCAGGGAGTTCTGCTTTTGAATACGGTGCTTACGGTAAGGGCCCACCAGGCGAATTCCCATCAGGGAAAAGGCTGGGAAATGTTTACCGATGCCGTAATTGAAGCGGTCAACGCCCAGGATCGGCCGATCGTTTATTTTTTGTGGGGAAGGCCGGCACAGAATAAAATGTCTATGTTGACAAATCCCAAACATCTTATATTAAAAGCGCCTCACCCCAGTCCGCTGTCCGCATACAGGGGGTTTTTTGGATGCAGACATTTTAGCAGGGCCAATGAATTTCTGGCAGAGAACGGAGTGGAGCCGATTGATTGGCAGATCGAAGATATTGAATAGAAACGGGGAGAAAGATGAAAAAAGAACCATTTGTAACGAAAGAAATGATAGAAGAGATTGTAAAAGATTACCCTACGCCTTTTCATATTTATGATGAAAAGGGGATCAGGGAAAATGCAAAGGCGGTAAAAGAAGCTTTTTCATGGAATCCGGGATTTAAGGAGTATTTTGCAGTGAAAGCGACGCCCAATCCATGTCTGATGCAGATATTGAAAGAATATGGCTGTGGGTACGATTGTTCCTCCATGACGGAACTCATGCTGAGTGCGGCAATCGGTGCGACAGGAGAAGATATTATGTTTTCCTCGAATGAGACTCCTGCTGAAGAATATGCATATGCTGCAAAGCTGGGAGCAATTATCAATTTGGATGATATTACACATATTGATTATCTGGAAACGGTTTTAGGGAAGCTTCCTGAAACAATAAGCTGCCGATACAATCCGGGCGGTGTATTTACAATGAGCAATGGAATTATGGACAACCCCGGGGATTCCAAGTATGGTTTTACTCAGGAACAGATGTTTGAGGGATTTCGCATCCTTAAGGAAAAGGGTGTGAAAAATTTTGGGATTCATGCGTTTCTGGCAAGCAATACGGTGACGAATGAATATTATCCGACGCTGGCAGGACAGTTGTTCGAAATGGCAGTACGTTTAAAAGAGGAAACTGGTGCGGCGATTAAATTTATTAACCTTTCAGGAGGCGTTGGCATTCCTTATCAGCCAGGACAGGCCGGAAATGATATTTACGCTATCGGGGAGGGAGTAAGAAAGGTATACGAAGAGGTGCTTGTTCCGGCAGGAATGGGAGACGTGGCCATTTATACGGAAATGGGGCGTTTTATGATGGGACCTTATGGAGCGCTTGTAACGAAGGCGATCCATGAAAAGCATACCTATAAGGAATATATCGGAGTGGACGCTTGTGCAGTCAATCTGATGCGTCCGGCGATGTACGGGGCATATCATCACATAACGGTACTTGGGAAAGAACAGGAGCCTTGTGATTGCAAATATGATATCGTTGGTTCTTTATGTGAGAATAACGATAAATTTGCTGTGGACAGGATGCTGCCGGAGATTGATAAAGGGGATTATCTTTTTATCCATGATACGGGAGCTCATGGATTTTCCATGGGGTATAATTACAATGGAAAATTAAAATCGGCAGAACTTTTGCTGAGGGAAGACGGCGGCGTGGATTTGATCCGCAGGGCGGAGAAACCGGAGGATTATTTTGCTACATTTGACGGGCTAGACATTTATAAAAATTTAGAAAAAGAATTTTAAAAAATGACTTGCCAATATCAGCCGAGTATGATATTATATTACTCGGCTGTTAGATTTTAACAGAATCAAAATAAGTGATAAGCCGATGTGGCGGAATTGGCAGACGCATCAGACTCAAAATCTGACGATGGCAACATTGTACGAGTTCAAGTCTCGTCATCGGCATACAAAAAACTTGCCGTACTAATTAATTAGTACGGCAAGTTTTTTGTATTTTATGCAATATATGAAATGTATAATAATTCGGAATGTGAGAAGAATATATTCAACATAAAACACAAAAAAAGCATTATCTGCTTGACAGAAATTGTATAAATTGTTATGATATACCCAGATATTTACTGGAAAATATTGTGAGCGGATGAGATGACAGAAGACGTCCGGAGTAGATGAATACGGTAGAAATCCTTGCAAAGGGAATGAAAGAAAGGAGAAATATATTATGCAGGAGTTCAAGTATACGATTAAGGATGAGCTGGGAATTCATGCGAGACCTGCAGGATTGCTGGTAAAGCAGGCAGCAGCTTTTAAGAGTACTATTATGGTGGATACCGGTACGAAAAAAGCGGATGCAAAGAAGATCATGGCGCTTATGGGAGCTGGCGCAAAGAAAGGTACGACTGTTACTTGTACGGCGGAAGGCCCCGACGAGGCAGAAGCAATCGCAGCTTTAAAGAAATTCTTTGAAACCAATTTGTGATAGGAGCAGAAATGAGAATAATTAAAGCAAAAGATTATAAAGATATGAGCAGGAAGGCTGCTAATATTATTTCAGCCCAGGTCATTGTAAAGCCGAATTGCGTTCTTGGGCTTGCAACGGGATCTACGCCGATTGGAACTTATGAACAGCTGGTGGAATGGTACCAGAAAGGTGATTTGGATTTTTCTAAGGTTACATCGGTGAATCTGGATGAGTATAAAGGGCTGACGAAGGATAACGATCAGAGCTATTATTATTTTATGAACGATCATCTTTTCAGTAAGGTGAATATAAACAAGGATAACACCCATCTTCCTGACGGAACGGAGCCGGACAGCGACAAGGCATGTGCTGATTATAACAAAGTGATCGAATCAGTAGGAGGTATCGATTTACAGCTTTTAGGACTTGGGCATAACGGACATATCGGGTTTAACGAGCCGGCAGATGAGTTTATTCCTGAGACTCATTGCGTGGATCTGACACCATCTACGATTGAAGCGAATAAGAGATTTTTTGCATCTTATGACGATGTGCCGAAACAGGCGTATACGATGGGCATTAAGACAATTATGCTGGCAAAATCGGTGCTTGTAGTAGTCAGCGGAGAAGACAAGGCAGCGATCGTAAGAGATGCATTCTTTGGGCCGATTACTCCTAAGGTACAGGCATCGGTATTACAGCTTCATCCTAACGTAACCGTAGTGGCAGATGAAGCGGCTCTTTCTCTTGTAAAAATGTAATCAATAAAAGTTAGTGATTGAAAATATTTATTTATGGTATAAGAAAGAATTTTATGAAAAGACCGAACTACAGTATTTTACGATAGTCCGGTCTTTTTTTGTTTGGGGAAGATTCCTTTCCTTCTCGCTTGTTATGCGGTGTTTTCTCAAATTAATTTTTCGGGAATACTTTCAAAAAAGCTGATTTTAGTGTATAGTAAATAAAGTATGGGTATATCGCGTGCGAATATTCCGGCATAAAATAAAGAAATATACTTAAGAGAATGATCGGGGAGCTGCTATGGATTGCAAAGAAGTAATAAAGATGATACCGGACTTTTTGAATCATAAATTAAATAGCAGAGAATTGAGAGATTTTTTAGATCACATTGAAGAATGCAAGGAATGCAAAGAAGAACTCAGCATACAGTTTCTTGTGCAGGAAGGAATGGCCAGACTGGAGGAGGGGAATACCTTTGACTTGCAGAAGGAATTTGACTGGATGATGGAAGATGCCAGGAGAAGGATGAAGATACGCGAAGTATTGCACTTCCTTGTATATGGAGTGGAAGTTCTGGCGATTATAACCATTATAACAATTATCGTTTTGATTATAGTGCTGTGAAAACAGCGGGGATATGGAGCATATGGAAAAAATAGTATTGATCGATGGACATAGCATTTTAAACAGGGCGTTCTATGGAGTGCCGGATCTGAGCAATTCGGAGGGGCTTCATACGAATGCCATTTATGGGTTTCTGAATATTATGTTTAAAATTCTGGATGAAGAACGTCCCGAATATTTGGTGGTGGCTTTTGACGTACATGAACCTACGTTCCGCCATAAAATTTACAGCGAATATAAAGGGACAAGAAAGCCCATGCCGGAAGAACTGCGCGAGCAGGTTCCCGTGATGAAAGAAGTTCTCGCATCGATGGGGATACGGACTGTAGAAAAGCCAGGACTGGAAGCAGATGATATTCTTGGGACGCTGGCAAAGCGGTCGGAAAAGGAAGGAATGGAGGTTGCCCTGATTTCCGGCGACAGGGATCTGCTGCAGATCGCTTCTTCCCACATTAAGATCCGTATACCGAAAACGAAAGGCGGCAAAACGGAAGTAGAGGATTATTATGCGGCGGATGTGGAAAAAAAATATCAGGTGAATCCGGTACAGTTTATCGATCTGAAGGCGCTGATGGGAGATACCGCGGATAATATTCCCGGCGTACCAAAGGTTGGCGAAAAGACGGCGACAGATCTGATGGTACGTTTTGGTTCTCTGGAGGGAATCTACGAACATTTGGAAGAGGTATCCAGGAAATCGGTCAGAGAATCTTTGGAAGCGAACAGGGAGCTTGCCGATTTGAGCAAGGAACTGGCGACGATCAAAGTGGATGGAGATATTGATCTTTCTTATGACGATGCCCGAATCGGTGATTTTTATACGGAAGACGCTTATAAGATTTTTCAACGGCTGGGATTTAAAAATATGTTGAGCCGCTTTGAGAAGCAAGGCATAGAAAATAAAGAAACGCAATATTTCAGGACGGTGACGGATCTGGGAGAGGCAGAGGAACTTTTCCAAAAGCTGCGTACTTTGGAGAAAGAACAGTGGGCGGCCTTTGAGATCATAGAAGACAGCAGCAGGGAGGAGGATTTTGTCGGCATAGCTCTGGCCTTTGGGGAAAAAGAGATTTATTTCCTGAGGCCGGAAGGATTTTTGACGAGGGAATATCTGCTGGAGGGTCTGGGGGAGGCGACTGCGGGAGAAAGAAAACCCGGCATGCAGTTTGCTGCCTTTGACATGAAAAACAAATATAAATATATGAAGACGGATAAGACGGCGGGGCTGTTTGATATATTGATTGCGGCGTATTTATTAAATCCTTTGAAGAACGATTACCAGCCGGAAGATATCGCTTCGGAATATCTGGGACTGACGATTCCGGGAAAAGCACAGCGGTTTGGAAAGACACCTTTGAAAAAAGCAGTGGAAGAAAATGAAAAAGAAGTCATGGAATATGCATGTTTTCTTGCGTATGTGGATTGGATGGCGGCACCTGTTTTAAAAGAGAGGCTCGGACAGACGGGCATGGAACGGCTGATGGAAGAAATCGAAATGCCCCTTTCCTATGTCCTCTATTGCATGGAAAAGGAAGGCGTCAAAGTAAAACCGGACGAGCTGCGCGCTTATGGGGAGGCGCTAAACGGGAGGATTGGGGAACTGGAAGAAAGTATTCACCGGATAGCAGGATGCGATTTTAATATTAATTCTCCAAAACAGCTGGGGGAGGTTTTATTCGAGAAAATGGGCATTCCGGGCGGGAAAAAGACGAAGACCGGATATTCTACGGCTGCGGATGTATTAGATAAGCTGGCCCCGGACTACCCAATTGTGGAGGAGGTTCTGGAATACAGGGGATTGACGAAACTAAAATCCACCTATGCGGAAGGGCTGGCGGCATATATAGGGGAAGATAACAGAATACACAGCACTTTTAACCAGACGATTACGGCTACGGGACGGATCAGCTCAACGGAACCGAACTTGCAGAATATTCCGATGAGGATGGAGCTGGGCCGGCTGATAAGGAAAGTATTTGTCCCGGAAGAGGGGTTTGTATTTACAGATGCGGATTATTCCCAGATAGAGCTGAGGGTACTCGCCCATATGTCGGAGGATTCCCAACTGATCGAGGCTTATAAAATGGACGAGGATATCCATAGAATTACGGCTTCCAAAGTATTCCATACTCCTTTTGAAGAAGTGACGGATTTGCAGCGAAGGAATGCCAAGGCGGTAAACTTCGGTATCGTGTATGGCATCAGTTCCTTTGGATTAAGCCAGGATCTGAGTATTTCCAGGAAAGAGGCAGCGGAGTATATCGAACAATATTTTGCAACCTATCCGGAAGTAAAGAAGTTTTTGGACAGGCAGGTAGAAAATGCGAAAAAGGAAGGCTATGTGACGACGATGTTCGGGCGACGAAGACCGGTGCCGGAGCTTTCTTCCAGCAATTTTATGCAGCGTTCCTTCGGGGAAAGGGTTGCGATGAATTCCCCGATACAAGGTACGGCGGCGGATATTATTAAGATCGCCATGATCAGGGTGTGGCGGAGATTAAAGGAAGAAAACTTATCTTCCAGGCTGATCCTTCAAGTACACGATGAACTTTTGATCGAGACAGCGGAAGAAGAAACGGAGAAGGTGAAGGCCATTCTGGATGAGGAAATGAAGGCAGCGGCGGATCTGGCCGTTACGCTGGAAGTAGATATGCACACCGGAAAGAACTGGTATGAGGCAAAATAGCTGGAATAGCGGAACAGGAGTTTTTTTATGAAGATCATTGGCATTACGGGCGGCATTGGAGCCGGCAAGACGGAAGTATTGGCATATATAAGAGGAAAATATAATTGTCAGGTATTGCTGGCCGATGAAGCGGCGCATAAAGTGAAAGAGCCTGGAGAAAGCTGCTATGGGGCGTTGGTGAAGCTGCTCGGCCAGGAGATACTTGCGCCGGATGGAAGGATTGACCGGCAAAAAATGGCGGAGAAAATATTCGGCAGCGAGGCTCTTTTGCAACAGGTGAACGATCTGATCCATCCGATGGTCAGGGAATATATTCTGAAAGAAATCGAAAAGGCCGGCAGGGAAGGGAAAACCGATTTTTTGTTTATTGAGGCGGCGCTTTTGATCGAGGGCGGATATGAAAATATAGTGGATGAACTTTGGTATATTTACGCAGGAGAGGAAGTGCGGAGGCGGAGGCTGAAGCATTTTAGAAACTACAGCGATGAAAAAATCTCCGGGATCCTGGAGCGGCAGCTTTCGGAAGAAGAGTTCAGGAAGCATTGTAAGGTCGTGATCGATAATGGGGGCAGCCTTGCGGATACATATGAGCAGATTGATAAGAAATTGGAGGGATATCTGTGACAGAGGGAAAAAACTATTCGGGACAGCTTGTTTTTGGATTGGACATAGGAACGAGAAGCGTAGTGGGTACGGTGGGATACCGCAGCAATGACCGTTTTTATGCGGTGGCACAGAGAATGAAAGAGCATGAGACCCGCGCCATGCTGGATGGGCAGATTCATGACATCCGGAAAGTGGGGGAGACTGTCCGGCAGATCAAGGAAGAACTGGAAGCAGCAACGGGAAGAAAATTGGCGGAAGCCTGTATCGCGGCCGCAGGACGTGTGCTTCGCACTGTGAATGTGACGGTGGACAGCGAGTTTGCCCATGAAAAGGAAATTACACAGGAGGATATGTACGGCCTCACCTCTTACGGCGTGGAACGGGCTTATGAGAGGTTTCAGAATGAAAATGATACGGATATGAAATTTTACTGTGTGGGCCATTCTGTCATCCATTATTATATTAATCATTATCCGATTTCCAATCCGGAGGGGCATAAGGCAAAAATATTGAGCGCGGAAATGATTGCCACATTTTTGCCGGATGATGTGGTGGACGGATTGAATAAAGCGGTGGAACTGGCGGGGCTTAATGTGGCAAATATGACGTTGGAGCCGATCGCGGCGATCCAGGTGGCAATCCCTGAAATGTACCGGATGCTGAACATCGCTTTGGTGGACGTGGGAGCGGGGACTTCGGATATTTCCATTACGAAGGACGGAAGCATCATTGCATTTGGAATGATCCCCATGGCCGGCGACGCCCTGACAGAAACGATTGCCAGACATTGTCTTGTGGATTTTGGAACGGCGGAACAGATAAAAAAAGATGCGGGAATCATGAAAGAGATCACCTATAAGGATATTATGGGCTTGCAGCAGAGCATCACCAAAGGCGAACTGCTGGAAGTGGTGAATCCGGTCATAGAATCCATGGCGCTTCAAGTGGCCGATAAAATCAAGGAGCTGAACGGAGGGAAATCGGTCAGCGCCGTTTTTGTAGTAGGCGGGGGAGGTAAAATAGAAGGCTATACGGAACGGCTGGCGGAAGAACTGGGCATACAAAAGGAAAGAGTAGCGGTACGCGGCGGAGAAGTATTGCAGTCTGTAGAATTTTTGGAAGATCATATTGTAAAAGATTCCCTGCTGGTGACGCCGGTCGGTATTTGCCTGAGCTTTTATGAACAGAGCAATAATTTTATATTCGTGGATTTTAACGGACAGAGGGTGAAATTATACGATAACAATATGCTGGCGGTGGTAGATGCGGCGATGCAGGCCGAGTTTGAAAAGGAAGGGCTGTTCCCGAAGAGAGGGAAGGAGTTGAATTTCCGGGTCAACGGAAAGACGAGAATTGTCCGGGGACAGTTGGGGGAAGCGGCGGTCATTCGGGTAAACGGGGAAGAGGCTGATATACATACACCTATCCGCAGAGGAGATAAGATAGAAGTGGTTCCCTCCACGGCGGGAGACGCGGCGGCTATGGAGCTGGGCGCGTTGAATGAATTTGGCGATGTAATCAGGGTGACAGTGAACGAGAAAAGGATCGACCTGCCGAAATTTGCCCGGGTCAACGGAAAACTACAGTCGAAATATTATGATATCAGGGATAATGACGAGATCGAAATGCTGAATTATTATACGGTGAGACAGATCGCTGATTTTATGGACGTTATGGTGGATGACAGGCTTCACATGTATGTCAATAACCGGAGGGCGGATATGGATACCCATGTATTTGAGAATTTTACCGTGTCGTGGGCGATGCGGGGGACGGATGAAGATACGTGGCTGACAAGCAGGGAAAGAGGAGAGATGGCTGCCGAAAGGGCGGAAAAGGACAGAATGCCGGAATATGGGGCATATGCCCTCATAGAAGAAGGCATTGAGGAAGAACCGGAAAGTGCGGAGCCGGCAAGCCGGAAAAAAGAAGAAATGCCGTCGGACAGCGCAAGAAGGGGGAAGGAACCTTCCAGAACGATCCACCTTCTGGTAAACGGGAGCCCTGTAACGATGAAAGGGAAAATGTCATACGTATTTGTGGATATTTTTGATTATATTGATTTCGATCTTTCCAGTCCCCAGGGGGCTTGCGTGATCACGAAGCGGAATGGACAGATATCGAGATATATGGAACAAGTGGAAGATGGGGACGTTATAGAGATTTACTGGGAAAAATAAAAGTGGGAAAGGCTGGATAAGGAAATGCGGATGTGCAGTATTGCCAGCGGAAGCAGTGGAAACTGCATCTATGTGGGTTCCGATGCCACACATATATTAGTGGATGTTGGGATCAGCGGCAAAAGAACAAAAGAAGGACTGGAAAAACTGGGGATAAAGCCGGAAGAGTTGGACGGAATCTTTATCACCCATGAACATGCGGATCACATCCATGGGCTGGGAGTGATGGCAAGGAAGTACAACATTCCTGTTTATGGAACAAAAGGAACGCTGGATGCGATCCGTTGTTCTTCCATGGCAGGAAAGATTGAAGAATGTTTGTTTCATGAACTGGAAGCGGATCATAAAGTGACTCTCAAGGATCTGGTGGTAAATCCTATGAAGATTTCCCATGATGCGGCGGAACCGGTGGCATACCGTATCAGCCATGGAAGGCAAAAGCTGGGGATCGTGACGGATCTTGGCTGCTATAACGATTATACGGTGGAATGCCTAAGGGGGATGAATGCACTGCTGATAGAAGCGAATCACGATGTGAATATGCTTCAAGTGGGGCCTTATCCATATTATTTAAAAAGAAGGATTGCCGGGGATCGGGGGCATCTGTCCAATGAACTTTCGGGGCAGCTGCTTTGCAGATTATTGAACGACGGTATGCAGACGATCGTACTGGGGCATTTAAGCAAAGAAAATAACCTGCCGGAGCTTGCCTATGAAACGGTGCGGGTAGAAATTGCGATGGCGGATAATAAATATAAAGCAAACGATTTTCCGATACGGATTGCGAACAGAAGCGAGGTATCGGAAATAGTGGAAATTGCATAGGGGCGGCGGATAAAGCCGTAGAAATGGAGAATACGATGAAAAAGACGATTATTACTGTAGTAGGGAAAGATACGGTTGGCATTATCGCAAAAGTATGTACTTATCTGGCGGACAATAAAATCAATATTCTGGATATTTCACAGACGATCGTACAAGGGTATTTCAATATGATGATGATCGTGGATATGAGCAGGACGGAAAAGCATTTTGGGGATATCGTGGATGAACTGGGAATGCTAGGGGAGGAGATCGGCGTTATCATCAAATGCCAGAAGGAAGAAATCTTTGATAAAATGCACAGGATTTGAAATGAGGAGAGACGATGATTAATATATTTGAAGTTGCGGAAACAAACCAGATGATTGAAAAGGAAAATCTGGATGTAAGGACGATAACGCTCGGTATCAGTCTGCTGGACTGCATCGATTCCGATTTGGATAAATTAAATGAAAAGATATACGTCAGAATTTATGAGGCGGCAAAGGATTTGGTGAAAACGGGGGAAGAGATTTCCAGGGAATTTGGAATACCGATTGTCAATAAAAGGATTTCGGTTACTCCGATCGCGCTTGTTGGCGGGGCTGCATGCAAAACGCCGGAGGATTTTGCAAGGATCGCTAAAACACTGGATAAGGCGGCGCACGAAGTAGGCGTTAATTTTATCGGCGGATATTCCGCCCTGGTGTCGAAAGGGATGACGGAGGCGGATCGGATCTTCATAGAATCCATACCGATCGCCCTGTCTGCAACGGAGAGGGTATGCAGTTCCGTGAATCTGGGTTCCACAAAGACGGGGATCAACATGGACGCGGTAAAGCTGATGGGAGAGATCGTAAAGAAGACGGCGGAATATACGAAAGAAGAAGATTCTCTTGGATGTGCGAAGCTGGTTGTATTTTGCAATGCGCCGGATGATAATCCGTTTATGGCCGGTGCGTTTCATGGCGTGACGGAAAGCGACCGGATCATTAACGTGGGAGTCAGCGGCCCGGGAGTGGTAAAAACCGCTCTTAGCAAGGTGCGCGGCAAGAATTTTGAAATATTGTGTGAGACAATTAAAAAGACTGCTTTTAAAGTGACGAGGGTAGGACAGCTGGTGGCGCAGGAGGCATCCAAAAGGCTGGGGGTTCCCTTTGGCATCGTGGATTTGTCGTTGGCGCCGACTCCGGCGATCGGCGACAGCGTAGCGGATATTTTGTGCGAGATCGGTCTGGAGTATGCGGGCGCGCCGGGAACAACGGCCGCTTTGGCATTGTTGAACGATCAGGTGAAGAAAGGCGGCGTTATGGCGTCCTCGTATGTGGGAGGATTGAGCGGGGCATTTATACCGGTCAGCGAAGACCAGGGGATGATAGATGCGGTCAGCGCCGGTGCGCTTACATTGGAAAAACTGGAGGCTATGACCTGTGTGTGTTCCGTGGGGCTGGATATGATAGCGATTCCGGGAGATACAAAAGCCACTACGATTTCAGGCATTATTGCCGATGAGATGGCAATCGGCATGGTGAATCAGAAGACGACGGCAGTAAGGATTATTCCCGTAATCGGGAAAGGTGTGGGAGAAAGCGTAGAATTTGGAGGTTTGCTGGGACATGCACCGATCATGCCGGTGAACGGTTTTTCCTGCGATGATTTTGTGAACAGAGGAGGACGTATTCCTGCGCCTATCCATAGTTTTAAGAATTAGGAGAGCAGTTAGGCAAAACATACTGCGTGTTCAGAAATTATTAAGAAATGTGTGATTGTACTAAAGATAAGACTATGTTATGATTCGATATATAGTGCTATTATAGCGCGATGGAATACTAAGTGTTGTGTTATTGTGTATACGTCCCAATGTTTACAGGTTATGGAAAGGGAATTTATTATGATGAAAAATAAGTCAAATTGGAAAAAAGTGATACTGACGGTTCTGTTGGCTGCTATGGGAATACAGGCGGCGGGCTGCGGCGGCTCCAAAACGGATAATACGACGGCGCAAAAGGAATTTGTATATGTGCCGGAATACCGGAGCCTGGATGCGCAGGACGGCGTGGATCAGGTTTTTATCAACGAAGATACCATATATTACAGATCCGGTTCCTATAATGAAGCGGCGCAGAGTTATGAGGAATATCTCGTTATGCTGAAGGTCGGTGAAGATGAGTCGCAGAAAATTCCACTGGACTTTGGGGAGGACAGCAGTATTCAGCAGATCGCCATGGATAGAGATGGGAGTTTCCTGGCCGTATTGAGCAGATATGTTTATGATGAAGGCAAAACGGGTGAAGCCGGTGAGGCGGCGGAAGAGGAAGAAGATGCGGAAGTATTGGAAGGTACGGAAGTATCGGAAGATGTGGAAGTGTCGGAAGGCGCGGAAGTACCGGAGGACGGAGAAGCATCAGAGGACGCGGAAGTACCGGAGGACGGAGAAGCATCAGAGGATGCGGAGGTACCGGAGGACGGAGAAGCATCAGAGGATGCGAAGGTACCGGAAGATGCGGAAACGTCAGAAAAGAAAGAAAACTCCAAGGAAGAACTTTCTTATGAAATTGTAAATGAAGGAGGCGAAGGTTCTCATGTTTATGCTGGAGAAGGAGTAGGAGTAGCTGTGGCTTCCAGCGCAGATACTGGCGGATGGTCGGAGCCTTCTTCGCGCACTATGGAGTTATGCAGATTTTCCCAAGATGGAAATATTTTGTCCAAAACGGATATCAGCGATGTCTTTGAAGATGAGGAATCCTATGTGCAGATTCTGGAGACGGATAAAGACGGAAATATCTATATGTGCCTGTACCAGAGCGTAGTGGTTCTTGATAAGGATGGAAATGAGATTTGTGAGATAAAGACAGAAGACTGGATCAATGAAATGTTTTCCACGAAGGATGGCGCAGTATATGCGGTGTATTATGGTAATGAAGGCATGGAAACCCATCTGGTCGATATCAACGCGAAAGCGATGGGCGAAGCGGTGAAAGAGCTGATGATAGGAAGGTATGAGGGATATACCTTTGCACCGGGTGTGGATTCGGATCTCGTATTTAGTATGGGCGATAATTTGTATACCTATTCTTTTGGGGATGCGGCGCCGGCCAAAGTGTTGAACTGGGTCGACTGTAATATAGACAGAGACGATGTACGTTCCTTTGCCGTATTGGAAGACGGGCGGATTATGGTCGTTCTTTCGTCATGGGATTATGAAAGCGGCATAAGCAGTGCGGAACTGGCATTTTTGACAAAAAAGAAGGGTTCCGAAGTGCCGGAGCAGAAGATACTTACTTATGGCACATTATATTTAAATTATGACATCAGAAAGGAAATTATTGATTTTAATAAGAAAAATCAGGAATACCGGATCGAAGTAAAAGAGTATGTGACAAACGACAGTGCGGAGGGATATGGCTCCGGGGTGGAGCAGATGAATGCGGATATGATCAGCGGAAAGGGGCCGGATATTATCGAACTTTCCAGTGCCAATGTACAGATGTATGCGGCAAAAGGAATTTTAGAGGATTTATATCCCTATATAGATGCGGATAGCGAGATGAACAGGGAAGATTTTCTGGAAAATATCAGGAAGGCTTATGAGATAGATGGAAAGCTTTATACGATGCCATCGAGATTTTATATAAATACGGTGTTGGCAAAGGTATCCAATGTGGGAGAGAGGGACAGTATTACATTGGATGAGGTGATGGAAATTGCGGGCGGTCTGCCGGAAGGCACGCAGCTTTATGAATATGCGACGAAAGGCAGCATATTAATGACGAATGTTGTCATGAATCTGGATCAGTATGTGGATTGGAGTACGGGTGAGTGCAAGTTTAACGATGGGGAATTTGTAAAGGCGCTGGAATTTGCCAACCGGTTTGATACGGATTATAAAGAGGATACAAGCGGGCTGACTATGCCGGAGAAGGTTCAGCAGAACCGGCTTCTGATGGTGCAGACAGGTATCAGTTCCATGCAGGAGTATATTATGTATGAGGCGATGTTCGGAGAGCCGATCGCATTTTGCGGCTATCCGACCAGTTCGGACAACGGTTCTTTTATTTCCAACGCAGGTTCCACTATGGGGATCAATGCAAAATCTCCGAATAAAGACGGTGCATGGCAGTTTGTCCGCCGCAGTCTTACAAAGGAAGCGCAGGAAGGATCTCCACGGGGAGGAGATTATGGCTTTCCAATTATGAAGTCGGCATTGGAAAAGCAGTTTGAAAAAGATATGACAGAGGACTATTATGAGGATGTGGACGGAACGAAAAAGCGGTCGGAAAAGACGAGCTGGGGATACGATAATTTTTCCGTTCGAATTTTTGCTGCAAAAGATTATGAGGTGGAAACGGTAAGGAAATTGATTGAAGGCACCGATCAGATGTACCAGTATGATGAAAAGATCATGGAAATTATTACGGAAGAGTCCAATGCTTATTTTGAGGGCCAGAAATCGGCAAAGGAAACGGCGGATGTTATTCAAAACAGGATACAGGTTTATGTGAATGAGAACCGATAGGAAGAAAGGAAAGGAAGGAGGATGCGAATGAAGATCAGAAATTGGCTGGCGGCTGGCATAGTGGTAATCACAACTTTGGCTTTGGCCGGATGCGGAGGTAAAGGAAAGGAAGAAAACGTGCCTGAGGCGGCGGAAAGTGCAAAAGACGATTTTATTTATGTGGCGGAATATGAAACGCTTGGAGAAGAAGGATATATGGTCGGCAACGTGATGAGCGGTGACGAAGGCACCATATATTTTGTAGGGGGGAAGGACAATCAGACGAAGCTGTTTGTAAGAAAGATGGACGGCAGCCAGGAGGAAATTCCTGTAGATTTGGCAGAAAATACCGTGATCAGCGTTATTGGAAAGGATACGGAAGGAAATCTTCTGCTGGGGCTGGAGACATATGACCAGCTCGGAGGAATGGAGAGCAAAACGGAAAATGTTACGATAAGAAAGATTTCTCCGGATGGAACGGTATTGCAGGATGTCGATACGGGAAAAGCGATGGTTAAGGACGACAGCTTTTATATGCAGAGTCTGCTGGAAGATAAGGACGGGAATTATTATGTCTGTCTGCAGAACAGCATCTGCGTTATCAAACAGGATGGACAGCCCTATTGCGAAATAGATGTTGGAACTTATATCGGGAGTATGTTCAGCGTAAAGGGAGAGAAAGTTCTGGTTTCTTATTTTGGTGATGTGGCTTATGAAGTGCAGGAAGTGGATCTGGCAGGAAAGCGGTTAAAGGCGCTGGATGTTCCCATAACCTTTGAATACGGCACTTATTTAAGCGGCGGGGAACTAGCGGACATTCTCTATACGGTAGGAACAAAGCTTTATACATATAATCTGGGCGATGAGGAGCCGGTGGAGATTTTGAACTGGGTGGACAGCGATATCGACAGCGGAAACCTGAGAGATTTTCAGATCCTTGCGGATAGCAGGGTAGTGGCTTTTTCCATGGACTGGAGTTCGGATGAGCCGAAGGCGGAACTGGCGGTTCTGACGAAAAAGAACAGAGCGGAAGTGCCGGAGAAAACGGTATTGACTTATGGCACGACTTATATCCCTTATTTTGCGAAAGCGGATGTAGTAGCTTTTAATAAGCAGAGCGATAAATACCGGATAGAGATCAAGGATTACAGTGAGGGGGATAAGGATTATGAAACAATAGTCTCTCTCTGGTCGGCGGATATGTCCAGCGGCAATGGGCCGGATATTATCGATATGGTATATTCTCCGGTTGAATTAGAAGAACTGGTTTCCATGGGCGTAGTGGAAGACCTGAATCCATATCTGGATAAGGATGCCGATATGAACAGGGAAGATTATGTGGAAAATGCGTTGAAAGCGTATGAGGAGGACGGAAAGCTTTATGCGGTCATGAGGTGCTTTGGCATAGAAACGATGATCGGCAAGGAGTCTGACATAGGAACTGGAACATCATGGACGCTGGATGATGTGATGGCGCTGATGGATTCCAAAGAATCGGATGTGGAATTGTTCGAATATACGACAAAGTACAATGCTTTGCAGATGATGCTGGCGATAAACGGCGATAAATTTGTGGATGAGGAAAATGGAACCTGTCATTTTAATGACGGGGAATTTATAAAAATTCTGGAGTTCGCCAATCGTTTTCCACAAGAGGTTACGTATGACCAGAACGGGCCCAGCGATGTAGAAAAAATAAGAAAAGGGAAACTTCTCTTGCTGAAGGAAACGGTTACTTCCGTACAGCAGTATCAGCTGTATGAGAATAAATTCGGGGGAGCGATCAATATGATCGGGTACCCCACTTCCGGGGAAAGCGGGACGATGATTACGCCTAACGGAACGACGGTAGCAATGAATGTGAATTCTAAAAATAAAGAAGGCGTCTGGGAGTTCATGAAATTTTTATTGGATCAGGAACGCCAGGAGAACCTTCAATCCGCCAATGCCGGTTTCCCGGTTATGAAATCGGCGCTGGAGAAGCAGTTTGAAAAGGATATGACCGCAGAATATTATGAGGATGCGGACGGAACGAAAAAAGAGATGCCGAAAGCGACCTGGACAAGCGGAGCGTCAGGGGAAGTTACGGTAGAAGTTTTTGCGGCTTCCAAGGAACAGGTGGACAGGATCCGGCAGATGATCGAAACGGCGGGCGCTGCCAGGATAGATTCACAAATATTCAGTATTATTATTGATGAGTCACAGAGTTATTTTGATGGACAGAAGAAGGCGGAAGATGCGGCAGGACTCATTCAGGAGCGGGTACAGGTTTATTTGAATGAAAAGAGATAAAAATAAAAGGAAGCGGGGGAGAAAAATTTCATCTATATTTTTAGCCCCCAGCATCCTTGGGGTGCTGGTGTTTTTTGTGTTACCCTTTTTTGTCGTTATTTTTTATTCGGTGGTGGATAATCCGATCAATCATCAATTTGTATTTCTGGACAATTTTAAAATGGTATTTACAAACGCGGCCTTCCGCCAGGCGGCTTCCAATACGATGAAGTTTTCCGCGATTGCGGTTCCCCTGGCGGTGGCGCTGTCTTTGGGGCTTGCTATGCTTCTGGACAGCAAGATGCCTTTTAAAAGCCAGTTTCGTACTTTTTTCCTGACGCCCATGATGGTACCTATCGCATCGATCGTGCTGATATGGCAGGTGCTGTTTCATTATAATGGGATGGTAAACGATATCACGTCTTTGTTTGGGATGGGAAAGATCGACTGGCTGAAATCGGATCATGCGCAGATCGTGATTATCGTGTTGTTTTTATGGAAAAACCTTGGTTATAATATGATATTGTTTATGGCGGCATTGAGCAGCATTCCGAAGGATATTCTTGAGGTGGCTATATTGGAGAGCGCCAAGCCGTGGCAGATTTTCTGGTTCATTAAGATCAGGTATCTTTCTTCTACGTTGCTGTTCGTAACGATCATGTCGCTGATCAATTCCTTTAAAGTATTCAGGGAAATCTATCTTTTAACGGATGATTATCCATATCCTACGGTATATATGATGCAGCATTTTATGAATAATACCTTTGGCAAGCTGGATTACCAGAGGCTGTCGGCGGCAGCGATTATGATGTCTCTTGTCATGGTAGTCATTATCGGAGTATTGTTTCTGGCGGAAAATTATTTCGGAAGGGATGTGGAAGGATGAGAAAGAAAAAAGTGAAAATTTTTTTAAAAAAGTGGTCTGCCGTGCTTATAGCAGCATTTTTCGCCATTCTTTTTCTTATGCCGATTATCCTTACCATTACCAATTCCTTTATGGCCTCATCGGAAATATCTTCCAATTACGGCCAGGTATTTGCTTCCGGCAGCACCGGTGGGAAAACGTATATTTCGGAAAAGGTGAATTTGAAGTTTATTCCTGATATGGTTTCCTTCAGTCAATATATTACGGTATTGCTGAAAAGCCCGGATTATTTGTTCAAATTTTGGAATTCGGTGATTTTGGTGGCACCGATCGTATTTTTCCAGCTTATGGTCGCCGTGCTGGCCTCGTATGGTTTTACCAGGTATCGGGGCAGAATAAAGGAAATCATATTTTTTACTTATATTATTTTGATGCTGATGCCATATCAGGTGACGCTGGTTCCAAATTATTTGGTTTCGAGCTGGCTTCATCTGCTGGATACGAGATGGGCAATATGGCTGCCGGGAATATTTTCTCCCTTTGCCGTATACTTGCTTACAAAATTCATGCGCAGGATTCCTATTTCCGTGATTGAGGCGGCCCAGATCGACGGGGCCGGGGAATGGCAGATATTCCGGCGCATCTGTCTGCCGCTTTGCAAGGGCTGCCTTTGCTCCGTGGCGATTCTGGTTTTTATTGATTACTGGAATATGGTGGAACAACCGCTGATTTTACTTTCGGACGATACGATGCATCCGCTTTCTGTTTTTCTTTCCAAGATCAAAAACGGAGAAATCGGGCTGGCATTTGCAGTGGCGACAATATACATGATACCTACGCTTCTTGTATTCCTCTACGGGGAAGATTATCTGGTAGAAGGAATTACATATCAGGGCGGGATTAAGGGATAGGAGGAAATGAGATGAACGAAAATACAAATCCGGCAAAGAGAAGGGAATGGGTGAAAAATGCGGCGATCATCTTTTTATCTATTATGCTGGTGCTGACATTTTTTTCCAACACGATCATGAATTACTCGCTGCCTGAGGTGGCGACGGAATATGTGCAGAGCGGCACGATTACGGAGAAGGTGCGCGGAACAGGAACGATTACGGCCTCAGACCCCTATAATGTGTCCATCAGCGAAAGCCGCGTGATTTCCAGCGTGGCCGTAAAGGCAGGGGATGAGGTAAAGAAAGGCGATCCGCTGTTCTATCTGGAAGATATGGAAAGCACGGAATTGATGGATGCGGAGAAGGAACTGAATTCCCTGATCCTCGCTTATCAGCTGGCCGTGATCACAGAAAGCATGGAAGTGGGTACGGTGAGCAATATCGAAGGCGACCGGACGCTTTCCCTGACACAGAAACAGCAAAGGCTGCAAAATGCTATATCGACGGTAGATGCGGCACAGGCAGAATACGATGCCGCAACGCTGCAGGTGGCTTCGGTCAATAAGGAACTTGGTTATATCGGAAACCAGGTTGTGGATACGACAAGTGAGAAAAATGCGGTGAGCAATGCCCAGAGGGAAGCGAATGCGGCGGGACAGAGCGTGGCGAATGCGCAGGTGGAAATAGATAGGGCAAGTACAGATTTGGATGCAGCTAAAGGAAATTTAGAAAATGTGACTGCTGCGGCAGAAAATATTGAAAAGGCAAAGCAAGAATTAGAAACAGCGACTATTAATTATAACCAGCAAAAAGAAAGCTTATCGGTAAATCAAGAGAATGCGAATCAGGAAGTTGAAAGAACTACAGCTGAATATAATGAAGTGAATAGTGAATGTGAGAAAGTGGAAGGGGCATATAACAGTTGGTATGAAAACAATAAGGATACGGCAAGCGCTGAGGATATTGCAAGAGAATGGCAAGCAGTGGCAACAATAAGGGCATCAAGAGATAATGCTAAAGCAGCTAAGGAAAATGCGGAGGCAGCGAAGAAAAAAGTAGATGAGGATTTGTTGAATGCCCAGCAACAATATGAAAATGCAGCTAAGATGTATAATGATTTAGGCGGTGATAACGCATATAATAATGCGGCAATGAATATAGAAAATGCACAAAAAGCTGTAAATAATGCGGAAGGTAATTTATATGATAAGACGCAGGAAAAGGCAAACAGAGAAAGTGAGAAAAATGCAAAAGATGCCGCAGTAAGTAATGCCCAGCAAGCCCTGACCGACAAAGAAAACAACAACGACAATTCCATAAATAAAGCGAACGTTTCGAACCAGCTCTTAGATGCCCAGGATAGACAGGCGAAGGCGGAGATAAATCTGAACAAGGCGAAGGAGGACTTGGCAGAGGTTCAGAAAGAGTTATTGGCGGAGATCAATCTGGAATCACAGAATGATGCGATAGAACTCCAGCAGGAAAAGGTAGAAAAACTGAGGGAGAAATCGGTAGGGGCGACGATCGACGCTCCGGTGGACGGGATCGTGATGAACGTAAATAAAGCGGCGGGAGAAAAAACGGAACCGGAAGAGGCTCTTGCGGTTATGCAGGTAGCCGGAAAGGGATTTACCCTTGTTTTTTCCGCGACTACAGAACAGGCGAGGAAACTTTCCGTGGGAGATATAGCGGAACTCCAGAATGCATGGTATTACGACAATGTAAAGGCTACGCTGACTTCCATCAAACCGGATCCTGACGATCCGGCGCAGAAAAAACAACTCACTTTCCAGATTGAGGGCGATGTGCAGTCGGGACAGTCACTAAGCCTCTCGGTAGGGCAGAGGAGTGCCGATTATGAGCTGGTGGTGCCGAACAGCGCGATCAGGGAAGACAATAACGGGAAATTCATTCTGATCGTGGAATCGAAGAGCAGCCCTCTCGGCAACCGTTATATTGCAACGAGGGTGGATGTGGAAGTTGTGGCTTCGGATGATACGCACACGGCGATTTCCGCAGGGCTTTACGGCTATGAATATGTGATCACTACGGCGACAAAGCCGGTGGAAGCAGGAAAGCAAGTGCGGCTGACGGATTAATAGTGGGACGATGACGGAGCCGGGCCGTGGGCAGACGGAAAGGGAAGATGGAAACAGACGATGAATAAAATCAAAATTTTTATAAAGGGTCTTTCATGGAAGCAGATATTTTTATCGGCCCTTGTCCTGCTTTGCCTCTTATGCTGGGGAGGACTGACCGCTTTTGCCACAGTGAAAAAAAACGAACTGTTGGATCAGAATGCGGCGAAGAGATGGGCGGAGGGGAACGATGCCGCGCAGGTGAGTTGTTTTTTTACGGAAAGTACGGAAATCGATAAAGATAAAATCAGATCTTTCGAGTATGAGCTGGATAAAGCGCTTCTGGAGGCTTCCATTACGGCTCCCAATGAAAACGCAAGGTTGTGGGCGGATGCCTACAGTTCTTCCGGTACCATTACTTTATCATCCGGGAAAAAGTCTTTGGCGGATGTGGCAGCTGTGGGGATCGGAGGGGATTTTTTCCTGTTTCATCCGGTGCAGTTGTTAAAAGGCTCCTATTTTTCGGGAAACGATCTGATGCATGATAAAGTGATTCTGGATGAAGATGCGGCCTGGCAGCTGTTTGGTTCCAATGATGTAGTCGGTATGCCCTTGAATATCGGCGGAACGCCGCATTATATATCGGGCGTGATCCGAAGGGAAGAGGGACGTTTCCATGAGGCGGCCGGGCTGGATAAGACGCTGGTCTATGTGTCCTGTGAGACTTTGGAGGAATTCGGCAAGACAGAGGGGATCAACAGCTATGAAGTGGTCATGCCGAATCCGGTGAAAAATTTTGCGTATAACAGTGTAAAAGAAAAGATGGGCATTGATGAAAACCATATGTGGGTTGTGGAAAATACTTCCCGCTTTCATCTGAAAGGCCTTTTGACCGTAATTTCCGAATTTGGCATGCGTTCCATGAACGCCAGGGCGATTCAGTATCCTTATTGGGAAAATGTGGCCAGGGGATGGGAAGATGTGTTTGCCGTTGTTTTGATATTGCAGATATTGTTTTTGCTTTGTCCTTCCGTGATTGTTGGGTCAGCATTGATTCTTTCATGGAAGAGGAGGCAGTGGACATGGAAGGATGCAGGGCATTTTCTTTTGGAATGCAAAGATCGGGCGGCGGACAGATTTCATAACGAAAAAAGCAAATGGAAATATTTTTAAAGGGATTTATAAAAAGGAAGAAGAGGTAACAGGGGAAATGGGGCGTCGTGGAGGAGAGTATATGAACGGGAAAAGGGTATTGGTTTATTTTTTGGCAGTGTGCATGTCTTTGGCGCTGGCGGCTTGCGGAGGGAAAGACGGCGGCAGCGCTGCCGTTTCTTCCAAAGAATACGTCTATAAGGCGGAGGAGGTTTCCGCGGAAGGAATGGAAAATTTCAATCAGTTCCAGAACTTTTCCATAAAAGGGGAAAGAATGTATATCGCTGCGATGGAATGGCTGGAGGAAGGAAGCCGGGCTACTTTCATGAATTGTAAAATGGATGGTTCTGATGTCAAGTCTTTTACTATGGATATGTCGCAGAACTCTTATCTTTCCTATATCAATTCGGACGAACAAGGGAACTATTATATTATTTATGATGAATTTGTCGAACAGAATTCGGAAGAAGAGGATTCTGTTTATGAAGATATATACTATTTGATCAAGGTGGACGGCACCGGAAAAGAAGTATGGAAATTGCCATTGAATGAGAGCGGTCAGAATTATTGGGTAAAGTGGATGCATCTGTTCCCGGATGGAAGAATCGGAGTAGCGGATCAGAACGGGGTCTCATTTTATGATACGGAAGGTAAGCCGGCCGGACATTTGGATCCTAAGGAAGAATTGGACGGCGGAACTTATTTTTTAAAAGACGGGACGGTTGTCATAAGTGTTTATAACGAAGCGCTGAATAAAAATGTTTTGCGTAAATTGGATATAAATACAGGAGAATATTCTGAGGAATATGAGATTTCCGGCCTGAATGGATATAGCTTGTACCCGGGTGCGGACAGCGATTTCCTGCTGGTGGGCAATGGGGGGATATATTCCTATAATCTTGGCGATGCGCAGGTAAAGAAGCTGCTGGACTTTATCGACTCTGATATGAGTTCTTCTTATGTGTACCATCTTTCCGCGGTCAGCGAGAAAGAATTTTATGGAGTGATGGCCGATGATATGACGGGGGAAGAAGCACTCATGAAGTTTACCAAGGTAGACCCTAAAGATGTGGCGGATAAAACGGTGCTTACGCTCGCATGCTATTATCTGGACTGGGAGGTAAGAAAGTATGTGGTGGAATTCAATAAGTCGAACCCCGATTACAGAATTACGATTACCGATTATTCCCAATATGATACGGATGAAGACTATACGGCGGGAATCACAAAGCTGAATACGGATATTGTATCGGGAAAAATGCCGGATATTCTCCTTCTAAACGATAATATTCCGGTGGAAAGCTATGCGGCGAAGGGCCTGTTTGAAGATTTGTATTTTTATATAGATCAGGATACGGAATTAAAGAGGGAAGATTATTTCCAAAATGTGCTGAAAGTTCATGAAAATAACGGAGAATTATATTGTCTGCCTTCCAGGTTCATTATTTATACCGTGACAGGAAAAACGGCGGATGTGGGAAACGGGACGGGGTGGACACTTCAGGAATTGAAAGACGTATTGGCGGCTAAGCCGGAAGGAACCCAGGTTTTTTCAATGACAAGGCAGGAGATGCTTTATTATAGCATCCGTATGTCAGGAAACCAGTTCATTGACTGGGAAAGCGGAAAATGCAATTTTAATACGGAAGGATTTATCTCCCTTCTCGAGTTTATCAAAGATTTTCCCGAAAAACTTCCGGAGGATTATTGGGAAAAAGATATGGGGATGAGCTGGGATGAACAGCTCCGTCAAGGAAAAGTGCTGCTGGATCAAACCGTGTTAGATAGTTTTTCCGGTTATAATTATTTGAAGAAGGCGTTCTTTGGGGAAGATATTACGATGATCGGTTTCCCGTCCGAAAACAAAAAGGGATCTGCTATTGGCGCGAATATAAAACTGTCCATGTCTTCTAAATCGAAGAATAAGGACGGAGTATGGCAGTTTTTACGTTATTTTCTGACAGAGGAATACCAGGAAAAGGACAATTACGGATGGCCTCTCAGCCTGAAACAAGCGGAGCTGATGGCGCAGAAAGCGCAGAAAAAACCTACTTATGAGGACGAAAACGGGAATCAGGTGGAATATGACGAGACTTATAATATCAATGGAGTGGATATAGTGATCGAACCCATGACCCAGGAGGAAGTGGAAGAAGTCTTGGGCTTTATGCAGTCAGTAGACCAGCTTTATACGAATAACCAGGCATTGATCGATATTATTTCGGAAGAGGCTGCACCCTATTTCGCAGGGCAGAAAAATGTAAAAGAAGTGGTGGATATTATTCAGAACAGGGTACAGATTTATGTCAGCGAGAATAGATAACAGTAAAGGCCGTTTCGGGCGGATGAAAATGCTCGTCGGCGGAGAGGCGGCGGAACGTCTGCAAAAGGCCAGAGTCGCGGTGTTCGGAATAGGAGGCGTTGGAGGCTATGTTGTGGAAGCACTGGCGAGGAGCGGCGTCGGTGCGTTTGACCTGATCGACAGCGACAGAGTGGCGGAAAGCAATATAAACCGCCAGATCATCGCGCTTTCCAGTACGATAGGAAGATATAAGACGGATGTGATGAAGGAACGGATTCTGGAAATCAACCCTTTGGCCAAAGTCCAAGTGTTTCATTGCTTTTTTCTGCCGGAAAATAAAGACTTGTTTGATTTTTCCTGCTATTCCTATGTTGCGGATGCCGTGGATACGGTAACGGCAAAAATAGAACTGGTCATGCAGGCACAAAAATACCATGTGCCTGTAATCAGCAGCATGGGAACCGGCAATAAGCTGAATCCGGCCGGCTTTGAAGTGGCGGATATTTATGGGACCAGCGTCTGCCCTCTGGCGAGGGTGATGCGCAGGGAACTAAAAAAGCGCGGGGTAGAAAGCTTAAAAGTAGTATATTCCAGGGAAGAACCGGTTGCTCCGGGAATAAAAAAAGGAGAGCTGCCTTTTGAAGAAAAGCCTTCCGGGAAGGATCCTGCAGAGGAGGAGTTGTTCGGGAAAAAAACCCCTTCCCCCCGTCCGGTTCCCGGAAGCGTATCGTTCGTGCCTCCGGTGGCAGGAATGATCATGGCGGGGGAAATTATCAAGGATCTTATGAAAGGATAATATTATTCGCTCATAAGATTCCTTGATACCAACAGAAAATTTTGTAAAAATTGACGAAATTCAAATTTATACTGTACAAATTGATTTTTTGATAGTATAATAGCTAATGTCATCGAAAACAGGAAGAAAGAGGTTGCCCGGATGAAAAGCATTATGATCAGGCTGGAGACCATTGAAGGCGTGAAAGATTTTGTCAGCATTATGGCACAGTTCCAAGGAAACTTCGACTTGGCTTCCGGCAGATATGTGGTAGATGCAAAGTCCGTGATGGGAATTTTCAGTATGGATTTGTCGAGGACATTAGAGCTGCGGATTTTAGAGACTAATGAAGAAGAGAAAGAAATTCTGGCAGCCCTGAAGCCGTTTATCACGGATATGCCGTAGAATAACGGTATCATGCAGATATAGTATATCGGTAGTACATCAGCTTCCCAAGCTGAGGGGGTGGGTTCGACTCCCATTATCTGCTCTATTTTTATAAAATTTATAATTCTGAAATGAAACAGCTATATATCTGTTCCGTTTTAGAAAAATTAAGTATAGCAGCTGAAAACCAAATTTCAGACTGCTTTTTTTATGCACAGAGAAGTGCGATGCACAAGGGTGCGATACGCAGAGGTGCGCAAGGAAATCCATTTTAAAAAGCGCCTTGGCGGCGGAAGCAAACGAGGGGGCGGGAGCAGCAGGAAAAAGGGGCTGGCCGGGGGCGGAGTTTTTTGCTGTTGCGTACAATCAGCTATTTCACTTATGAAATGGTCAATAACCAGAGCGAAACCGCCAGGATGGCGGTTTCAGGGAGCGCAGGACAGGATGTCCGTTGCTCCCGGCTCGTCCGGCTGGCTGCCATCTACCCATTTCATTAGTGAAATCTGATTGGAAGCTCCAGCAGAAAAACGCCTTCTTCCGCCGCCCCTTCCCCGTCTGCTTTCCTCCTGCCCTCTTTTCACTATCATTCTTTTATAACACTTACAAAAAATGGATTTTCGTGCGGTAAAGCGGATTTCAGTTGTAGTTTTTTTTGTTTTATGATAGCATAGATTCCATCAGTAATGAAATTTATGATAAAAATATGGAATTTGGAAGGGGTATGGCTGGGAAAATGACGAGAAAAGAATTTCAGGAAATGATAAAGAAATATCCCATTTATCTCGATGGGGCGACCGGCTCCAATCTTTTGAAACGAGGAATGCCGGCAGGAGTTTGCCCGGAAGAGTGGATTTTGGAACATCGGGAAGTATTGCTTGGTCTGCAAAGAGAGTTTATAGAAGCGGGAAGCAATATTATCTATGCGCCGACTTTTTCCGCCAATGCCGTAAAATTGAAAGAATATGGGTTGGAAGACAAGATTGGTCGGATGAATCAGGAGCTGGCGGCCATTTCCAAAGAGGCGGCAGGAAACCGGTGTCTGGTGGCTGGCGACCTGACTATGACAGGGGAACAGCTGGCTCCTATAGGAACCATGGATTTTGAAGAACTGGTTGAAATATATAAGGAACAGATCGGCTATTTGGTTCAGGCAGGAGTGGACCTTCTGGTCGTGGAGACGATGATGAGCCTTCAGGAGAGCAGGGCGGCTTTGATTGCGGCGAAGGAATGCTGCGACCTGCCGGTGATGGTGACAATGACCTTTGAAGCGGATGGAAGGACCTTATATGGCACCGATGCAAAAACAGCGGCGGTGGTGCTGGAAAGTCTTGGTGCTTCTGCAGTAGGGGCAAACTGCTCTACAGGGCCGGACAAGATGGCGGATATCATACGGACTATGGCGGAAGCCACATCGATTCCGGTGATCGCCAAACCGAACGCCGGCCTTCCCGCTTTAGACGGGGAGGGAAATACGGTATACGATATGGACAGCGAAGCCTTTGCAGAAGGAATGGCGTGTCTGGTGGAGGCGGGAGCCTCCATTCTGGGCGGTTGCTGCGGTACGGCGCCGGAATATATCGAAAAACTTTGTGCGCGGACGAAGCAGATGGAAATTCTCCATAGAAAAAAGCCGGAAAAAAGATTTTTGTCGTCGGAAAGAAAAACTATAGAATTTGGTTTGGAAGACCGTTTTCTGATGATCGGGGAGAGAATCAATCCTACCGGGAAAAAGAAATTGCAGGAACAGTTGAGAGAGGGCAGCCTGGATATGGTTCTGCAGTTTGCGGAAGAACAGGAGGCTTGCGGGGCCGAGATACTCGATATTAACATGGGAATGAGCGGCATCGATGAAAAACAGATGATGCTGAAGGTTTTGGAGGAAGTATCCGGCGTAACTTCTTTGCCCCTTTCCATTGATTCCAGCCATGTAGACGTATTGGAGGCGGCGTTGCGGAGATATCCGGGAAGAGCGCTGATCAACTCCATATCCTATGAAAAGGTAAAATTTGAACAGTTGCTTCCTCTGGCTAAAAAATACGGCGCGATGTTTATACTGCTTCCATTGTCGGATCAGGGGCTTCCGAAAGATCTGGATGAGAAAAAGGAAATTATCCGAAGAATAGCGGACAGGGCTGAGGAACTTGGAATGGACCGGAGAGATATTGTAGTGGATGGGCTGGTGACGACCGTCGGAGCGAATAAAACAGCGGCGCTGGAAGCCCTGGAAACCATTCGTTACTGCAAGGAAATGGGATATGCCACGGTCTGCGGGCTTTCCAATATTTCGTTCGGGCTGCCGGGAAGAGGATATGTGAACGCGGCTTTTCTTACCATGGCGATACAGGAGGGGCTTACCATGGCCATTGCCAATCCTTCCCAGGACTTGCTGGTGAGCAGCGCTTTTGCGGCGGATCTGCTATTGGCCAAAGAGGATGCGGACATCCATTATATTAAGCAGATGAACGGCAGGGAGGAAAAGAAACTTCCGGGCGCGGAAAGAAAAGAAGAGAAGAAAGAGGAAAAGGAAGAAAATGCGGCATCGCTTATACGGGAAGCCGTTTTAAAAGGAAACAGAAAGAGAATCGTAAATGATACGAAAGACGGGTTGGCCCGCGGAATGGAACCGGAGGAGATCTTAAACGATATTCTTCTTCCCGCCATCAATGAAGTGGGGGATTTGTTCGATAAAGGAAAGTATTTCCTGCCCCAGTTGATTGCCAGCGCGGAATCAATGAAATTGGCGATCGAATATTTAGAACCGCTTTTGGAGCGGAAGAGCGGTAAAAAGGAAATGCCGACAGTCATCATCGCGACCGTAGAGGGGGATATTCACGATATTGGAAAAAATCTGGTTGCGCTGATGTTGAAAAATTATGGTTTCCGAATGATCGATCTCGGGAAAGATGTGCCGAAAGAAAAAATCATAGAAGCGGCGAAAGAGCATCATGCCGGCATAATTGCCCTGTCCGCCCTTATGACAACGACCATGCAGGAAATGAAAAAAGTAGTGGACTATGCGAAAGAGCAGAAGGTGGATGCGAAGATCATGATCGGAGGCGCGGTTATTACCCAGGACTATGCGGATGAGATCGGCGCGGACGGTTATTCCAAAGACGCGGCGGGGGCGGTGAAACTGGCAAAACAGCTTTTGGATATAGAAAATGAATAAATGAGAGAAAGGCGGGAAATGAGTATATGAATGGTGCGGATGCAATAATAAAATGCCTGGAAAAAGAAGGGGTGGAGATTGTTTTCGGATATCCCGGGGTGGCGATTTGTCCTTTTTATAATAGCATATTGGATTCGGATATTCGGACGATATTGATTCGGACGGAGCAAAATGCTGCCCATGCGGCCAGCGGTTTTACCCGCGTTTCGGGAAAGCCGGGCGTATGCGCGGTAACTTCCGGCCCTGGGGCGACCAATGTGATTACGGGAATCGCTACGGCTTTTGCTGACAGTATTCCTTTAATCTGTATTACCGGACAGGTGAACAGCGAACTGATAGGCAGCGATGTTTTCCAGGAGGCGGATATTACGGGGGCGGTGGAGTCTTTCGTAAAGTACAGCTATTTGGTGAAGAACGCGAACGATATCCCGAGAGTATTTAAAGAAGCCTTTCATATTGCGAATACCGGACGTAAAGGGCCGGTACTGATCGATGTTCCCATAGATATACAGAATGCGCAGGTTTCCAAGTTCCATTATCCCGAAGAAATTAATATGAGAACTTATAAGCCGACGGTAAAAGGAAATATGGTTCAGATCAAAAAGGTCATTAAAGAACTGGAAAAGGCAAAGCGCCCTATTATATGTGCGGGAGGCGGCGTGCTTTTAAGCGATGCGGAAAAGGAACTGAGAGAATTTTCGGAAAAATATAAAATTCCGGTAGTTTCTACTATGATGGGCATCGGCGCTATGCCTACCAGGCATCCTATGTATTATGGCATGGTAGGAAATAACGGGAAGCCTTGTGCCAACCGTGCCATGAATGAGTCGGATCTGATTATCATGGTAGGAGCTAGGGTGGCTGATCGGGCGGTCAGCCAGCCGGATTTGATTACGAATAACAAGGTACTGGTACATATGGATGTGGATCCGGCAGAAATCGGTAAAAATGTAGGGCCTCATATTCCTTTGGTGGGCGATGTGAAGCATATTTTTGAAGATATTATGAACCAGGAAATCGTGTGCAGCCAGACAAGCTGTAATTATACGGAGTGGATACGCATTTTGGATAATTACCGGGAGGCGATGGCAGTTGTGAGAAAGCCCAATCCGTCTTACGTAGACCCGGCAGGATTTATTACAATGCTTTCCGATAAAATGGAAGAAGATGGCATTTATGTGGCTGACGTAGGCCAAAACCAGATCTGGTCCTGCGGTTATCATATCGTGAAAAAAGGACGTTTCCTGACTTCAGGGGGCATGGGTACTATGGGCTATTCCATTCCGGCCGCTATGGGGGCCAAGCTGGCAAGGCCGGAACGGCAGGTGGTGGCAGTGTGCGGGGACGGTTCTTTCCAGATGTCCATGATGGAACTGGCAACGATGCGCCAGCATGATGTGGCGGTAAAAATAATCGTCTTGAAAAACAATTATCTCGGCATGGTAAGGGAATTCCAGCATTATACTTACAAGGATAATTATTCCGTGGTAGATTTGTCGGGCAGCCCGGATTTGGAAAAACTGGCAGCAGCTTATGATATGGATTTTCTCCGTCTTGAAAATATGGAAAAAGCGGAGGAGACGATCGACAGCTTTTTAAAAGAAAACAGATCTATGTTGCTGGAATGCATGATCGATCCGATGGATCTGGTAAAATAGGAGGGCAGACAATGAAAAGGATATATTCTGTTTTAGTGGAAAATCGTTCGGGCGTTCTCTGCAAAGTGGCCGGGCTTTTTTCGAGAAGATGCTTTAACATCGATTCTCTTGCGGTAGGTGAAACGGATGATCCGGCAGTCTCCTGTATGACGATCGTAAGCAGCGGGGATGAACGGACCATCGAACAGATTGAGAAACAGCTGAACAAAAAGCTGGATGTGATTAAAGTCAAAACTTTTGATGAAAGTAAGAGCATCAGCAGGGAACTTATGCTGGTCAAGGTAAAATACAACAGGAATAACCGCAGGGATATTATGGAGAACTGCGATATTATGAAGGCGCAGATCGTGGATATGTCCAAAAATATGATGATTATACAGATTTGCGATGTGCCGGAGAGGATCCATCTGTTTATTAAAATGCTGCAATCGATCAGCATCGTGGAAGTGGCGAGAACAGGTACATTGGCGCTGCCTAAGTGTATTGACTTTTAAAGCGGTGCTTGATAAAATAATGGTCGGATGTTGAAAGGATGAACGGAGGAAATGTATGCGTAAAAAAGTATTTCAGCTTTTGGTAGATAATACATCGGGCGTATTGAGCAGGATATCGGGCCTTTTTTCCAGGCGCGGCTATAATATTGAAAGCATTACCGCAGGTGTAACGGCGGATCCAAGGTATACGAGGATCACGATTGTAGCGTCGGGAGACGATGAGATTTTAGATCAGATTGAGAAACAGGTAGCAAAACTTGTGGATGTGAGGGATATTAAAGTGCTGGAACCGGAAGACAGCGTATACAGAGAATTGGTGCTGATCAAGATCAAGGCGGCGGCGAAGGAAAGACAGTCGGTAATTTCGGTGGCGGATATTTTCCGGGCAAAGATTATCGACGTTGCACCGGAAAGCCTTACCGTGGAATTGACGGGGACGCAGTCAAAGATAGAAGCGTTTATCAGTCTGCTGGAAGGTTATGAAATACTGGAGCTGGCAAGGACGGGGATCACCGGCCTTGGGAGAGGGATCGGCAACGTAACTTATCTGGAAGATTAGGATAAAAACATAAAAACCAAAAAGAAGAATATGGAGGAAGAGGAAATGGCAAATATCTATTATCAGGAAGATTGCAATCTTGCTATGCTGGACGGGAAGACGATTGCCGTGATCGGTTATGGAAGCCAGGGACATGCGCATGCGCTCAACGCAAAAGAGTCGGGATGCAACGTGATTATCGGGCTCTATGAAGGATCCAAGTCCTGGGCGAAGGCGGAAGCACAGGGATTTGAAGTATATACCGCGGCGGAAGCGGCGAAAAAAGCGGATATTATTATGATATTGATCAACGATGAACTTCAGGCAAAGATGTATAAAGAGTCCATTGAGCCGAATCTGGAACCGGGAAACATGCTTATGTTCGCCCATGGATTTAATATTCATTTTGGACAGATCGTTCCTCCGGCGGATGTGGATGTAACTATGATCGCTCCGAAAGGCCCGGGACATACGGTAAGGAGCGAATACCAGGATGGAAAAGGAGTGCCTTGTCTTGTTGCCGTTCATCAGGATGCTACGGGAAAAGCTCTCGATATGGTTTTGGCATATGCTCTGGCTATCGGCGGAGCAAGGGCAGGGGTTTTGGAGACAACGTTCAGGACGGAAACGGAAACGGATCTCTTTGGCGAACAGGCAGTTTTGTGCGGCGGCGTATGCGCATTGATGCAGGCCGGATTTGAAACGCTGGTAGAGGCCGGATATGACGCGAGGAATGCATATTTTGAATGTATCCATGAGATGAAATTGATCGTTGACCTTATTTATCAGTCGGGATTTGAAGGCATGAGATACTCCATTTCCAATACGGCGGAATACGGGGATTATATTACGGGACCGAAGATCATTACAGAGGAAACGAAAAAAGCAATGAAAAAAATATTGTCCGATATCCAGGACGGCAGTTTTGCAAAAGATTTTCTGCTGGATATGTCTTCGGCGGGCGGACAGGCTCATTTTAAGGCAATGAGGAAGCTGGCGGCGGAACATCCTTCCGAGACGATCGGCAAAGATATCAGAAAGCTGTATAGCTGGAACAACGAAAATGAAAAACTGATCAATAACTAATTTATGACATGAAAAACATTGCGTCCGAAAGACGCAATGTTTTTTTGACATTTCATTGACTTTTTTTTTCATGCAAGATAATATATTAATAGCGGTTTTGATGTGAAATTAAGTATATTCAAAGGGGTTTACAAAAGCAATTTGCAAAAAGGAGAGATATACGTGTTTATCAGGACTAAAAAATTTCTATGGATTAGTTTCAGCAGTTTAATTATTCTTAGTATTGCCGTATTTATCTGGATCTCTATTTCCATGACGCGCAAAAGCGAGGCGGCGATTACGGAGATCGGCAAGATATATATGTCAGAGATGAACAGCCAGATACAGCAGAAATTTAAAGCGATCGTTGAGCTGCGGCTTTCGCAGGTGGAAGGTATTGTCCAGAGAACCCCTCAGGGAGAGGACGGCTATAGCGAAGAACTTATGGATGACCTTGCATTAAACGCGAGTGTACGGAATTTTACATATCTTGCTTTTTATGATGAAAACGGCGGGTGTGAAGTGATTTACGGCGAGCCGGTGACAATCGTCGATGAAGCGGAATTTATGAGAGTGCTGACAGATAAACAGATGCACATTTCCAGCGCTTTGGACAAAGAAGAGGAAAAAGTGCTTTTACTTGCGGCGGATGCGGAATATGATATGAAATCCGGGAAAAAAAGCACTTGCCTGGTGGCCGGGATCGAAATGGAGACTCTGAACAGAGAGATGGCGCTGGAAGGCAACAGTTCCCTGATCTATTCCCATATCATACGGAAAGATGGAAGCTATGTGATCAGGAACGGAGATGCATACAGGGAAAACTATTTCGCCCGCATGGGGGAAATGATCCTTGAAAACGATGGGAGAGATGCAGAAAAACATATCGTGGAGTTAAAGGACGCCATGGCGGCGGAAGAGGATTATTCCACCCTGATTTTAATAGAGGGAACCAGCAGGAATTTGTACTGCGCCCCGTTGTCTGGATGCGAGTGGTATTTGATCAATGTCATGCCTTACGGAATGCTGGATAATGCCATTGAAGAGCTGGGATATGAGCGGGTAAGTACGATGCTGATGGGCTGCAGTTTTATACTGGGGTTTGTACTGATTATATTTATCCTATACTACAGGGCATCCCAGCAGCAGATGAAGCTGTTGAATGAGGCCAAAGAGGAAGCCGTTCGGGCGAATAAGGCGAAGAGCGAATTCCTGTCCAATATGAGCCATGATATCCGTACGCCCATGAATGGAATTGTTGGCATGACTGCGATCGCATTGACGAATATTGATGATAATGCCCGCGTAAAGGATTGCCTGAAAAAAATCACATTATCCAGTAAGCATTTGCTTGGATTAATCAACGATGTTCTTGATATGTCAAAAATTGAAAATGGAAAACTTTCTATTAATATGGAACAGATATCCCTGCGCGATACGATGGCGAGCATCGTGAATATTGTGCGGCCGCAGATCAAAGAAAAAAACCAGCATTTTGATATTTTTATACGAAATATCATAGTGGAAGACGTATATTGCGACAGCATAAGGCTGAATCAAATATTGATCAATCTTTTGTCCAATGCGATGAAATTTACGCCTGTGGAGGGCAACATTAAAATATACTTATCTCAGGAGGAGATACCCGGGGATGAAAATCATGTAAGATGCCATTTCCGTGTAAAGGATAACGGAATGGGGATGTCGCCTGAGTTTCAGAAAAAGATTTTTGAGACATTTTCCAGGGAAGATTCCACCAGGGTGCAGAAAACAGAAGGTACCGGACTGGGAATGGCGATTACGAAATATATCGTAGACGCGATGAACGGTACGATAGAATTAAAAAGCGAAAAAGGAAAAGGAAGCGAATTCCATATTGTACTGGATCTGGAAAGAGCAACGGTGCCGGAGGAAGAAATGCGTCTGCCGGCTTGGCATATGCTTGTAGTGGATAATAATGAAGATCTTTGCCGCAGTGCAGTTTCGGTATTGAAGGAGATCGGAGTAGAGGCGGAATGGGCGACGGACGGTCGGACGGCGATTGAAATGGTGGAAAAATGCCATAGTGAACAAAGGGATTATGATATCGTTTTGTTAGACTGGAAAATGCCTGAGATGGACGGAGTGACGACCACCCGTGAGATCAGAAAGCGGGTAGGGGATGAAGTGCCTATCCTGATTATATCCGCCTACGATTGGGCGGATATAGAGAATGAGGCGAGAGCGGCGGGCGCTCATGGCTTCATAGCTAAGCCTTTGTTTAAATCCAATTTATATCTGGGCTTGAAGCACTATGCGGTGGAAGAGGAGAAAGAGACGGAAGATGAGAAAGTAAAACAGATAGATTTCACCGGAAAGCGGATATTATTAGCGGAAGATAACGATTTGAACTGGGAAATCGCCAATGAAATATTATCGAGCGCCGGCTTCCGGGTGGAATGGGCGGAAAACGGCCAGGAATGCATAGAGAAGTTTGAACAGTCTGAAATAGGATTTTATGATGTAATTCTTATGGATATCCGTATGCCTGTATTGGATGGTTATGGAGCGGCGAAAGTGATCCGGGCTTTGGATCGTGCGGATGCGAATCTGCCGATTCTGGCTATGACTGCGGATGCTTTTGCGGAGGATATCCAGCATTGTCTGGAATGTGGTATGAATGCGCATATAGCGAAGCCGATCGACATAAATAATTTAATACAGCATTTGCAGAAATATCTGGAAGTATAATACTGGTTTATATGTAATCTAAGGCCGGTTCCCCTGAAGAGGAACCGGCTTTCTTGGAGAAAGCGCTGCAGAAGGAAAGGAGGCTTATCGTGCTGAAAAGAGGAAGAAAGCTGCTCGCCCTGGTAATTGCCGTGCTGGTGCTGCTATCCGGGAAGTACTGCATTGATTTTATTCATAAAAGCATTATTGCGGAAAGTTCCAGCCATCTGGAAGAGATTTATACCCAGATCAACGCTTCCTTTACCGCCCTTGTTTCCAATAACTGGAATATGCTGGATGATTGGAAATATCATATTGGACATACGGCGGATGAATCAGAAGGAAAATTAAAAGAATTTTTGAGAAATGGTAAGGACAACTGGAATTTTACAGATTTTTATTTTATTGGGGAAAATGGAAGTTACCGTTCATTTCTTGGCAGGGAGGGATTTCTTGACCTTGGGCCGCAGCTGGAGACACTGATTCAAGATCAAGAAAAGATCGTGGTGGAGGGCGCTTTATCCGATGGCTCCCAGTTGACCATATTTGCAATTCCGGTACAGAAGGCAATGTACCGGGATCTGGAATATTCGGCTATAGCGGTCGGCTACAACAGCATGGATTTAAAAAGAACGCTGAATATTAATGTGTTCGACCGGCAGTCGGAATATTATGTGCTTCGGCCGGATGGCAGAATTTTATTTACTACCCGGGATGGAAAAAACCAGCCGAGCAATTTTCTGGAATATTTGATCAATAACGCCAAATTTATTGACAGCAGCGCGGAACAGGTCAGTTCCGGCCTGATAGAAGGAAAATCGGATGTCATACGTTTTAAGATGATGGATACCGGCTATTATATGGTGTATCAGCCGATTGGATTCCAGGATTGGCTGACGCTTTGGATTGTACCAGAATATATGGTCAATGCGAGCATGAATCATGTACAGTCGATGACAAGCATTATTTTCATGGGCTTTTTTGCCATCGTATGTACTGCGGAATTGTTTTATTTGGTCTATCGCCGGAAAAAGGCGATTCAGGGTAAGGATGTGGAAATCAGGTACCGGGAAAAATTGTTTGGGATGCTGACAAGCAATGTGGATGATATTTTTGTCATGTTTTCCGCCGATGATTTTACGGTAGAATATGTCAGCCCGAATATCGAAAGGCTTTTGGGCGTGGGAATGGAAGAAGTCAAAAAGGATTTGCGGGTATTGAATGCTGCTATTGTAGATAAAACGACAATCGCTTCCAAGGATGTACTCAGGGGCATAGTGATGGGGGAAAGCTGGCAGGAAGACGGAGAATTCATCGATTTACGGACAGGAAAACAGCATTGGTATCATCAGACGATACATTATACATCGATCGGAGATAAGGATAAATTTATTTGGGTTCTTTCCGACAGGACGAAAGAGCGTCAGGCGAACCAACAGCTGCAGCAGACGCTGGATATCGCGCAGGGGGCGAATAAGGCGAAGAGCAACTTTCTTGCGAATATGTCCCATGATATGCGGACTCCCATGAATGCGGTGATCGGATTTGCGACACTCCTTGACAGGGACGCGGAAGATCCGGATCGGGTGAAGGAGTATGCACAGAAAATTATGATCGCCAGCAATCATTTGCTCGGACTGATTAATAATGTATTGGATATGGGGAAGATCGAGAGCGGAAAGACGTCTTTAAATTTGTCGGAGTTTAATTTAGCGGTGATGCTGGAAGAATTGAATACGGTGATGCTGCCCCAGGCCAGGGCAAAAAAGCAGAAGTTTATCATTCGCACATATGGATTGTATCAGGAATTGTTTATCGGCGATAAAGTGCGCATCAGCCAGATCTTGATGAATCTGCTGACCAATGCGGTTCAATATACGCCCAAAGGCGGCGAGGTAGAACTGCATATCTACAATATGGAGCAAGTCACGAAGAATTATGCAAGGCTTCGGTTTGAAGTAAAGGATACCGGAAACGGGATGGGCAAGGAATTCATGGAAACGGTATTCGATCCATTTACAAGGGAAGCGAATACGACGGCCAGCGGGATTCAGGGAACAGGGCTTGGACTGGCGATTACAAAAAACCTTGTGGATCTGATGGGCGGTACAATCTTTGTGGAAAGTGTTCAGGGAGCAGGGAGTACCTTTACCGTTGACCTGGAGCTGAAGATATCGAGACAGCCGGAAGGCGGGGATTTCTGGAAAAAGCATGGCATATACAGTATGCTGGTGGTGGACGGAAATGAAGAAGTATGTGTGAATATCCAGAATCTTATGGCAGGAACAAGCGTATATGTACAGTACGCCCTGAATGGATATACGGCTCTCGACATGATCGAGAAAAAGCAAAAGCAGAGAAATGGGTATAATCTGATTCTGCTGGCATGGAAAATGGCGGAAATAGACGGTATCGAAACGGCAAGACGCATTCGTGAAAAGATAGGAAGCCACATACCAATATTTATTCTTACAGAGTACGACTGGAGTGAAGTGGAGGAAGAGGCAAGAGGCGTCGGCATCAATGCTTTTTTGCAGAAACCTTTCTTTATTTCCAATTTCCGCCAGGTGATCGAACAGCTTGGCAACGGGGAAAGTTATGACCGGAAAGAGGAAAAGAAAAATTCGGGAGACGGCAGAACGCTTTCAGGACTGAAATTTCTTGTGGCCGAAGACAATGCCATTAATGCGGAGATTATATCCGAATTGCTGAAAACAGAAGGGGCGGACTGTGATATTGCGGAAAACGGACAGATAGCGCTGGAAATGTTTGAAAACTCGGAAAAAGGACATTATCAGATGATTTTAATGGATATCCAGATGCCGGTGCTGGATGGATACGGAGCGGCAATGGGGATTCGCGGATGCCGGCATCCGGAGGCGCAGACGATACCGATCGCCGCTATGACAGCAAATGCTTTTGCGGAAGATGTGAATAAGGCCATGGAGGCTGGTATGAATGCCCATATGTCAAAGCCGGTAAATATGGATCTTTTAAAAACTACAATACTTCAATTAATTTGAGAAAAGGAACCAATACATAACGAAAAGGAGAAAATATGCGTAATATTGTACTTGTTGTAGATGATATGGAAATTAACCGGGAATTGCTGGCGGAAATCCTAAAGGATGAATATGACGTTATCATGGTTGAAAACGGGAAACAGGCTTTAGAATATATGGAAAACCGGAACCAGGAGATCGCGGTCGTTTTACTGGATCTGATCATGCCTGAAATGGACGGATTTGAAGTTCTGAAAGTCATGCAGGAGAAAATGTGGATCGATAAGATTCCTGTTTTGGTCATCAGCGGGGAATCTTCCATTAAAGTAGAACAGGATTGTTTCGACTATGGGGTTTCCGATTTTATCCATAAACCATTTGACAATGCCCTCGTAAGAAAAAGAGTGGAAAATGTAGTGAGCCTTTTTCAGTATCAGAGAGAACTGGAAGAAAAAGTGGCGGAACAGACGGAAACTTTGCGCGAGCAGTATAAACTGCTGAAAGTGCAGGCGGAGCGGTTAAAACAAAGCAATGATAATATCATTGATATTCTGGGTACGGTAGTGGAACACAGAAATCTGGAAAGCGGCGAACATGTAAGGCGCGTGAAAGGCTATACGAAGATCATGGCGGAGGAAATTGCCAGGGAATATCCGGAATACGGGCTGACACCGGAGAAAATTGGAATTATTGTATCCGCCAGCGCTTTGCATGATCTTGGGAAGATCGCCATACCGGACAGCATTCTTTTAAAGCCCGGGAGGTTTACGAAGGAAGAGTTTGAATGCATGAAGACCCATACCGTCAAGGGATGCGAGATTGTCAGCAGCATTGAGGGCGTATGGGATGAGGAATATGCGAAGATCGGCTATGAAATAAGCCGTTATCATCACGAAAGGTATGATGGCAGGGGATATCCTGACGGACTGAAAGGAGAGGAAATACCTATTTCGGCCCAGCTCGTTTCGGTAGCGGATGTTTATGATGCTCTGGTCAACGAAAGGGTATATAAGGACGCCCTTCCGAAAGACAAGGCGTTTGAAATGATTGTGAACGGAGAGTGTGGCACTTTTTCTCCGAAACTTATGGTTTGCTTCCGCAAGGCAAGGGACAGGTTTGAAAGCCTGGCGGAAAATATACCAGCAAAAGCGGAAAAGGAATGAAGGAGGTAACGGAAAATGGGAATGACTATGACCCAGAAAATACTGGCAGCCCATGCGGGGCTGGAAAAAGTGGAGGCAGGACAGCTGATTGAGGCGGATCTGGATCTGGTATTGGGAAACGATATTACCAGCCCGGTTGCGATCAAAGAAATGGAAAAGATGAATGTGAACGGCGTTTTTCATAAAGATAAGATCGCTCTCGTACCGGATCATTTTGTACCGAATAAAGATATCAAATCTGCGGAACATTGCAAGTGTGTAAGGGAGTTCGCATACCGCAACGAGATCACCAATTATTTTGAAGTGGGGGAAATGGGGATCGAACATGCGCTTCTCCCCGAAAAAGGGCTTACCGTAGCCGGGGATGTTATTATCGGAGCTGATTCCCATACATGTACTTACGGTGCTTTGGGCGCTTTTTCAACCGGCGTGGGAAGTACGGATATGGCGGCCGGCATGGCGACGGGCAAGGCGTGGTTCAAAGTGCCTGGGGCGATCAAATTCAATCTGGTGGGAAAACCTGCCCCGTGGGTGAGCGGGAAGGATATTATCCTGCATATTATCGGAATGATCGGCGTGGACGGCGCTTTATATAAATCAATGGAATTCGCAGGAGAAGGCATTAGGAATCTGACGATGGATGACCGTTTCACGATCGCGAATATGGCGATAGAGGCAGGAGGGAAAAACGGCATTTTCCCGGTGGATGATGCGGCGGTGGCTTATATGAAAGAACATTCCCAAAAGGAGTATACCATTTATGAGGCGGATGAGGATGCGGTATATGATGAGGAATATACGATTGATCTGGGCGCGCTTCGCCCTACGGTAGCATTCCCGCATCTTCCGGAAAATACAAAAACGGTGGACGAGATCGAAGAAGATCTCAGGATCGACCAGGTGGTCATCGGTTCCTGCACCAACGGACGTTTGGATGATCTGCGCATTGCAGCAAAGGTGCTTGCCGGAAAACATGTGGCAAAAGGCATCCGCTGTATTGTTATCCCCGCTACTCAGGCTATTTATATGCAGGCGATGGAAGAAGGGCTTTTAAAAACATTTATCGAGGCAGGAGCCGTGGTAAGCACGCCTACGTGCGGGCCGTGTCTTGGCGGATATATGGGGATTCTGGCGGAAGGAGAACGGTGTGTCTCCACGACGAACCGGAATTTTGTAGGAAGGATGGGCCATGTGAATTCGGAGATCTATCTGGCCAGTCCGGCAGTAGCAGCAGCTAGTGCGGTAGCAGGGAAAATTGCCTGTCCGTAAAAAAGCGGCTGCAGACTAAGGACACTTTTTTATAGAGCAGGAAAGAAGATTGAAAATAGAAGACTTTCAATTCCAAGTTTGTGTCTGCGCGGCGTCCACAAACTTGAAATGCACAATAAAGCCGCGCAGAAACGGGGTGAAATATGAAATCGGCAAAAGGAACAGTATTTAAATATGGCGATAATGTGGATACGGACGTGATTATTCCGGCAAGATATTTGAACTCTTCCGATCCGGCGGAGCTTGCGCTTCACTGTATGGAGGATATTGATAAAGAGTTTGTGCATCGGGTGAAAGCGGGGGATATTATTGTGGCGGATAAAAATTTTGGCTGCGGGTCTTCCAGGGAGCATGCGCCTATCGCTATTAAAGCGGCCGGGGTAAGCTGCGTAATAGCGGAGACATTTGCAAGGATTTTTTACCGGAATGCGATTAATATCGGATTACCTATCATAGAGTGCCCGGAGGCATCCCGTGGAATCGAAGCCGGGGATGAGGTAGAAGTGGATTTTGACAGCGGAGTAATTAAAAATGTGACAAAGGGAACGCAGTTTCAGGGACAGGCTTTTCCCGAATTTATGCAGAAGATCATCGCGGCGGAGGGACTTGTCAATTATATTAATCAAAAAAAATAGTAAAATGGCGCGGAAACGGGAGAGAAATGAATATAGAAAAATTTTTCGAGCAGTTGGATGAGTATTTTCAGAAAAATGAGTTGGATCAGGTGGAACCATATTTGGTCAGAAGCCTTGAGGATGCGAAAGAGACGGAGGACTATGCGGCCTATATAGCGGTGGGAAATGAAATGATAGGTTTTTACCGCAGCGTATCCAAATTCCGTCAGGCTTTTGACATTGCGGAAGACGTTCTTCTGTTGATGGAAGAATTGCAGCTTGGGGGCAGCGAGCATTTTGCAACTACGCTGCTGAATACTGCTACTGCCTACCGCGCAGCGGGTAATGCGGAACAGGCTTACCAGTATTACCGCCAGGCGCTGCAGATTTATGCCGGGCTTTTACCGGAAGGGGATTACCGGTTCGCTGGATTGTATAATAATATGAGCATTCTGCTGGAACAGATGGGAAGAAATGAAGAGGCGGCGGAGCTTTTGCAGAAGGCTCTTGGGATTGTCGAAAAGCTGGAAGAGAGCAGAATGGAACAGGCTACGACTTTGACGAATCTGGCAATGGTTTGTTTTAAGATGGATAAGGCGGACGAAGCGGCTGCTGCGCTGAAGAAGGCGCTGGAAATCTTCGAGAAAGAAGGGGGAGGAACAGATGCTCATTACAGCGCGGCGCTGGCCGGTGTGGGAGAGGCCTATTACCGGATGAGAGATTATGCGGCTTCGCTGGCGTCTTATGAAAAGGCTTTGTTGGAAGTGAAAAAACATTTTGGGGAAAATCAGAGTTATGCGGTGTTATGCGAAAACTGCGCCGCTGTCTGCGATTGTCTGAAAGATGGGGAGAAAGCGCAGAAATATAGAGAACAGGCGCAGGATATTTATAAGAGGATCGGTGAAGAGAGCCGGAAGAATGGCTGAAGCAGCGAAAAACAGGAAGGAATGCAGGGATGAAAGGACTGGAATTATCCAGGAAATATTATTTTGCTTATGGAAAAGGAATGCTGGAGGAAAAGTTTCCGATGCTGGCGGGGCGGGTGGCCGCCGGGCTGGCAGGACAAGGATCGGAATGCCTCGGTTTCGACGACGGGATCTCCAGAGATCATGACTATGGCCCTTCTTTTTGCCTATGGCTGACCAGGGAAGATTATGAAAAATATGGGAATGCCATGAGGGAGGAGTATCGGAAACTGCCGCAGGATTTTGAAGGGATAAAGGGCAGGACGGAAAGTCTTCATGGAAGCGGAAGAGTTGGAGTGCTTTGCATTCCCGATTTTTATTATGGCATATTGGGAACGGAAGATATTCCAAAAAATAATGGGGAGTGGATGAAACTGCAGGAATCTGCTCTTTGTACGGCTACCAATGGGGAAGTGTTTGAAGATCCGTTGGGAGAATTCAGCAGAATAAGAAAGGGGCTGCTCCCCTGTTATCCGGAGGATGTGCGGATAAAGAAAATAGCGGCAAGGGCGGCCGTTATGGCGCAGTCCGGCCAGTATAATTATGCCCGTGCCATGAAGCGGGGAGAAAAGGTGGCCGCAAAATTGGCGCTGGCCGAATTTATGAAAAGCGCGATTTCCATGGTTTACCTTTTAAACAGGCGGTATGCGCCTTTTTATAAATGGATGCGGCATGGGATGAAAGAACTCTCTGTTTTGCCGGAGATCGGGGATATTCTGGATCTTTTGGCGGGATTGGAGGATCAGTCTCCGGCATGGGAAGGCGTGGGGGAAACGGATTATTTATATACCTTGAATGGCAATGACCAATGCGTCCTTATCGTGGAGGCGGTCTGCAACTTGATTGTCCAGGAATTGGCAGCCCAGGGGTTGACGGAAGGGGAAGATAATTTTCTGGAAAGCCATACGATGGCATTGATGGAAAAGATCAAAGATCCGTATATTCGTTCCCTGCATGTGATGGAAGGATAGATATGCGGGAGAAATGGAAAAGGAATGATATTTGGTTGTTTTTGGCAATAGTGCTGGCCGCCCTTTTTCTTTTTCTCTGGCAGCGCGCCGCTTTTTCCGTGAAAGGCGCTGTGGCCGTTGTGTCAAGAGATGGGGAAACGATCGGCAGTTATCCGCTGGACGGAGAAGAGCGGATCGTTTTTACAGGCAGTGGAGGAGAGAGGAACGTATTGACGATCCGGGATGGAGAAGCATATATGGAAGAGGCGGATTGCCCGGACAGGCTTTGTGTGAAACAGGGGCCGGTTGGAAAAAACGGAGAAAGCATCATCTGCCTCCCCCATAAACTGGCGGTACAGATCATCAGCGAGCAAACGGGGGAAGCGGATATTTTGGTAAAATGACGGATCAGAGGGAAAGGAGCAGGATGAAAAATAAAACAGCATACATGGGGCTTTTTCTTTCTTTTGCCCTTATCCTGTCTTATGTGGAATCGCTGATTCCTTTTTATTTTGGAGTTCCGGGAGTGAAGCTGGGGCTGGCTAATCTGGCGGTGCTGCTCGTTCTTTACCGTTATGGATGGAAAGAAGCGCTGGCCTTAAATCTGGCGAGGGTTTTCCTGTCCGGTTTTTTATTTGGGAATCTGTTTATGGTGATATATAGCCTGGCAGGGGCGGCGGGTAGTTTCCTGGTTATGTGCTTTTTGAAAAAAACAAGAGGATTCAGCATCATGGGAGTCAGTATGGCGGGCGGAGTATGCCACAATATAGGACAGGTACTTGTGGCGTATTTTGTCACAAAGACCGCAGGGATCGTCTTTTATCTTCCTGTGCTTCTGGCCGCCGGTCTGCTCACCGGTCTGCTCATCGGTCTGCTAGCCAGGGAAGTAATCAAATATATCGGAAAGGAGTCGGTGGAAGAGCTATGATTGCATATATGAAAGGGGAAATCATAGATATTGCGGAAGATAATTTGATATTGGAAGTGAACAATATTGGATATAATATCAGGATTTCGGCAGGGACGGCCGGGCTTCTTCCGGGAATTGGGGAAGAAGTGAAAATATATACTTATACTTATGTGAAGGAAGATGCGTTTTGGCTATATGGTTTTCTGACAAGGGATGACCTGGGGATATTCCGCAGACTGATTACGGTAAACGGAATCGGCCCGAAAGGAGGACTGGCGATACTTTCTACGATGACGGCGGACGATCTGCGGTTCGCGATTCTTTCCGGGGACGCCAAAGCGATTGCCAAAGCGCCCGGAATCGGAGTAAAGACGGCGGAACGTGTTATTCTGGATCTGCGGGATAAGGTGTCTTTGGAAGAAAGCTTTATAGGACAGAGTATGGGAAAACGAACCGCCGGCGCGTCGGAACCGGGGATGGGAACGGCCCGGAACGAAGCCGTGGAAGCGCTGACGGCGCTGGGATATTCCCCGTCTGAGGCAATGAGAGCGGTAAAGAAAGCAGGAGCTGATGTGGGAGCTAGTGCGGATGCGTTGGAAGGAATGGATACGGAGGACATTTTAAAGCTGGCTTTGAAGTATATAAACGGCTGATTGAAAAATATATGCCTGAAACATTGGACAGGGGCATAGGAAGGGCATGGTTGTCTATATGGCAAGAAGGATGATAGAAACCGGTTTTACAGAGGAAGATGTAAAAATAGAAGGTTCTCTCCGGCCGAAGTGTTTGGAGGACTATATCGGGCAGACGAAAGTAAAGGAGAATCTAAAAGTATATATCGAGGCGGCAAAGCAGAGAAATGACGCCTTGGATCATGTGCTTTTTTACGGTCCTCCCGGGCTTGGAAAGACGACGCTTGCAGGTATTATTGCCTCTGAAATGGGGGTAAACATGAAGGTGACAAGCGGCCCTGCCATCGAGAAACCGGGTGAGATCGCCGCTATTTTAAATAATTTGCAGGAGGGTGATCTGCTGTTTGTCGATGAGATACATCGTCTGAACCGCCAGGTGGAAGAGGTTCTTTACCCGGCGATGGAGGACTACTGCATCGATATTATGATCGGAAAAGGGGCATCGGCCCGTTCGATACGGCTGGATCTTCCTAAGTTTACGCTGGTTGGGGCGACTACGAGGGCTGGTCTTTTGACAGCTCCCTTAAGAGACAGATTTGGAGTGATCCATCGTCTGGAATTTTATTCGGCGGAAGAATTAACGCTGATTATCCAGCATTCGGCAAAGGTTTTGAATGTGGGGATTGAAAAGGAGGGGGCGCAGGAACTTGCCAGAAGGAGCAGGGGAACGCCGCGGCTTGCCAATCGGATGTTAAAGAGGGTCAGGGATTTTGCACAGATCAAATATGAAGGCGTTATCACGGAAGAGGTGGCCAGGATGGCTCTGGATCTGATGGAAGTGGACCGGATGGGGCTGGATCATATAGACAGGAATATATTAACCACAATTATCGACAAATTCAAAGGAGGGCCGGTAGGGCTGGATACGCTGGCGGCGTCCATCGGGGAAGACGCCGGGACGCTGGAGGATGTATACGAACCGTTTTTACTGAAAAACGGATTTTTAAACCGTACCCCTAAGGGGAGGGTGGCGACGGATCTGGCATATCACCATTTGGGGCTTGAAATTCCTTCTTAATATCGATATAATAGATATTGTATGGGGAGACTGGACAGGGCAGCATATTTTGTGGAAGGATGTGATGGGGAGTGTCGGCTAAGACAGATACGGAAGTCATTATCGGCGGCAAGGTATTTACATTAAGTGGTTATGAAAGTGAAGAATATTTGCAGAAAGTAGCGTCTTATATTAATAATAAGATGGCAGAATACGGCAAAGTTGACAGTTTCCGAAGACAGCCTTCGGATACCCAGAGCGTTCTGCTTCAACTGAATATTGCGGATGATTATTTCAAGGCGAAAAAGCAGATCAGCCTTTTGGAGGAGGAAATCCAAAGCAAAGAAAAGGAATTGTATGACTTGAAGCATGAATTGATCGCATCGCAGATTAAGCTGGAAAATACGGAGAAAAACGTAAAGAGTCTGCAGTCGGAAGTAAACGAAAACGCGAAGAAAATCATTCGTATGGAGACGGAACTGAAAGATTTAAAAGGGAATGGAAAGTAATTGGAGATAGGGAAACGGTTAGGGCTGTCTTGTATGAGACAGCTCTTATTACAATAAGCTGGCTCGCAAAGCGTGACAGTGTTTGTTACAATAAACTATGATATATGGGAGTGAATATGAGGAAAGTGGAACTGCTTGCGCCTGCAGGAAACTATGAAAGTTTTCTGGGGGCGGTACATGCCGGAGCCGATGCCGTTTATCTTGGAGGCGCGAAGTTTGGCGCAAGGGCATATGCGGACAATTTTACAGAGGAAGAGGTTTGCAGGGCAGTAAGATATGCGCATATTTATGGGCGGAAAATATACTTGACGGTAAATACTCTTGTTAAGGAACGGGAATTTCATAATATTTATCAATACCTTCTTCCTTTTTATGAAGAGGGGCTGGACGGCGTGATCGTTCAGGATCTCGGGGTGTTTCAGAAAATAGGGGAATGGTTTCCAGCGCTGGCGAGGCATGTCAGCACGCAGATGACAGTGACGGGAGTTTATGGAGCAGAATATCTGAAAGCCCTGGGAGCCGAACGGATTGTTCCGGCCAGGGAATTATCGCTGGCGGAGATAAAAGAAATAAAGAAGAAAACGGATATAGAGATCGAAACTTTTATTCATGGAGCGGTTTGTTACTGCTATTCAGGCCAATGCCTGTTCAGCAGCGTAATAGGCGCAAGGAGCGGAAACAGGGGAAGATGCGCCCAGCCCTGCCGTCTGCCATACAGGATCGCAGGAGGAGGACGCCCGGGAGGAAGGGCGGAGAAGAATGTCTATCCTTTAAGCCTGAAAGATATGTGTACGGTGGAACTGCTGGGAGAGTTGATAGAGGCTGGCATCGATTCCTTTAAAATCGAAGGAAGAATGAAAAGACCGGAATATGCCGCCGGCGTAACGGCGATCTACAGAAAGTATATCGACCGGTATTATGAGAATCCATCAAAGTATTATGTGGAGGAGGAGGATCGGAAAAAACTGGAATCGTTGTATATCCGGAGTGAAATCAGTCAAGGTTATTATTATAAACAGAATGGAAAAGACATGATATCTTTGGAGAATCCGGGATATACCGGAAGCGACGAAGGCTTGCTGGCGCAGATTAGAAAAACTTATCTGGAGGAAGATTTCCGGCTCCCTGTGCGAATGGATATCAGGCTGGTAAAGGGAGAAGCGGCGGTACTGACCGTTATGGGAGACGGGGCAGAGGCTGTTGCGAAAGGAGAAAAGGTAGAGGAAGCGCATAAGCAGCCACTGACGGAAGAGGGAATCCGAAAGCAGATGGGCAAGTGCGGGAACACGGCATTTTATTTGGACCATCTGGATATTCGGATGCCTGGGGATGTTTTTCTTCCGGTAAAAACTCTCAATGACCTGAGACGGACGGCGTTGGAACGGCTGGAGGAGGAGATCATCAAAAAAAATGGATGGGCTTTCCCGCATGGGAGAAAGACAGAGGAACAGGAAAGGAAAAAGAAGGCCGGGGATGTTTTTGCGGAAGAAAGGGAGAGAAAGACAAGGTTCCATGTATTGGCGCTGACGAAGGAACAATTCGCCGCGGCCCTATCCATTGGGGCAGAACGGATTTATGTGGATGCGGGTCTTTGCCTGGATAGGGAATGGGTGAGGGCATGGGAGGATGATGCCGGGCCAACAGAGTTGTATTTGGCGCTGCCTTATGTGATACGGCAAAGGGATGAACTTTATTTAAATAAAATAGAATTCCTGTTGGATGAATTTGGCTTTCAGGGAGTTTTGGCACGCAATCTGGAGGAAATCCAATATTTTAAAAATAGGCTTAAAAAATTTCCGGGCATGAAAATTGTTTCGGATGCAGGCCTTTATGCTTGGAATAAAGAGGCGCTTCATGTTTTGGGAAAGGACTGCGGGGAAACATACCTTCCTCTTGAATTGAATATCCATGAATGGAAAGAACTGGCGGAGGAGGCAGGTGGAAGGGAATTGGCGGCTTCCGTTTACGGGAGGATCCCGATGATGGTATCCGCGAACTGCGTTGCCCGCACGATGGAGGGCTGCCGCCGGAAAAAGAAGGGATGGGATCAGGGATTTACCGCTTTGGAGGACAGGTACGGAAAGGTGTTTCCCGTATACCTGAACTGCATGCACTGCTATAACGTGATCTATAATTCTCTTCCGTTATCGCTTCATCAGAACATAGACCGCATAAAGGGGGCGGGGATTCATACTTTCCGTCTGGATTTTACGACAGAGGGCAGGGATGAGACGGAAAAGATACTCCGGTTCTGGATGGAGAGTGAGGAATGTTCGTGCAAGGGTAAGCCTTATAAGGACGTTCCTTATGAAGAATATACAAAGGGACATTTTAATCGGGGAGCGGAATAATGGAACTGTACATTACGGAAATATCCAAATATGTCATCGCGCTGCTGATGGCATTATACGCATATGAATCTTTTGCAGTATTCCGGTTTCGGGACGAAGAGCGCAGAGGCGGAATTTATACGCGGCAGAATCTTTTGATGCTGGTGGTTCATTTTTCCTGTTTTATGGCGATATGTTTTGAAACAGGCGATATCACATATCTGTTTTTTTATATTTTTCAGCAGATCGTTCTGTTTGTTACGGTTATGTTGTTTCATATGGTCTATCCAAGGGCGAACCGGCTGGTAGTAAACAATATGTGCATGCTTTTGGGAGTAGGCTTTGTTATATTAACAAGGCTTTCTTATGAAAAGGCGGTCAAACAGTTTGTGATCGTCGTCTGCTCGATTGCTTTGACAATGGTAATTCCTTTTTTCATTCACAAGATGAAGTTTTTAAAAAAACTGACATGGGTTTATGCACTGGTGGGGATTGCCGCGCTGGCAGTAGTACTCATATTGGGAGCATATACGAACGGATCCAAGATTTCGTATTCCATAGGGGGAGTTACGTTCCAGCCTTCGGAATTCGTAAAAATTATTTTTGTTTTCTTTGTTGCCAGCGCTTTGCACGAGTCTGCTACATTTTTTGAAGTATTTACGACGGCGGTAGTGGCGGGAATCCATGTGGTTATTCTCGTAATTTCCAAAGATTTGGGCAGCGCGCTCATTTTCTTTGTGGTATATGTGCTGATGGTATTTGTGGCTACCAGGAATCCGTTGTATCTTCTGGCAGGAACAACGGGGGGAAGCGTTGCGGCAGTCATTGCTTACCAGGCTTTCCGCCACGTGCAGGTGCGCGTCCAGGCGTGGAGGGATCCCTGGAGCGAGATCGATTCGACCGGTTATCAGATCACCCAGTCTTTGTTTGCCATCGGCAGCGGCGGCTGGTTTGGCATGGGGCTTTTTGAAGGAACGCCGAATTCCATTCCTTTTGTGGAAGCGGATTTTATTTTTTCCGCTCTTGCGGAAGAGCTGGGGATTATATTCGCCATGTGTGTGATTTTGATCTGTTTAAGCAGTTTTATTATGTTTATGAGTATATCAATGAAGCTAAACGACAGCTTTTACAGGCTGATTGCTTTTGGGCTTGGAGTTACTTATATTTTTCAGGTTTTTTTGACGATCGGCGGAGGCAGCAAATTTATTCCGCTGACCGGCGTTACTTTGCCGTTGGTCAGTTATGGAGGAAGTTCCGTATTGACTACTTTGATTATGTTTGCGATTATTGAGGGGCTTTGTATGGTAAAAGGGGACGAGGAAAAAGAGGAGAAATATGCGGTCAGAAAAAAGCGGAAAGCCAAAAACAACAGAACAGAGGAACGGAATGAAAGAAAAGAAGAGTAGATGTCCCCAAAAAAAGAGAACAAATCTTCCTATTATGGCAGTCACCTATCTGTTTACAGCGGTTTTTGTCAGTATGATGGTTTATATCTGTTATTATTCCGCAACGCATAAACAGGAGCTGATCAATAACAGTTATAATGGAAGACAACAGGTGCTGACGGCAAAGAATATCCGGGGGACGATTTATGCGGGGGGAGGGGAGATTCTTGCGCAGACAGTAACGGACGAAGAGGGGAAGGAAGAAAGAAATTATCCTTATGGCAATCTTTTTTCCCATGCGGTGGGATATGCGACGCATGGGCGGGCCGGAGTAGAAGCGCTGGGAAATTATTATCTGATCCATTCCAATGCGCCATTATCCGAAAAGGTGGCAAACGATATGTCCGGGGTGAAATATCCGGGAGATGATGTGCATACCACATTGGACGTGAATTTGCAGGAGGTGGCTTATCAGGCGCTGGGCGTATATAAAGGGGCAATTATCGTTACGGAGCCTTCCAGCGGAAAAATACTGGCTATGGTTTCCAAGCCGGATTACGATCCTAATCAAATAGAAGAAATATGGGATTCGCTGGTGGAGGACAAAGAAAGCGGTGTCTTGCTGAACCGCACGACACAGGGATTGTATCCTCCCGGCTCGACTTTTAAGATTGTAACGGCGCTGGAATATATGAGGGAAAACCCGGATACGTATCAAAATTATGGATTTCAGTGCAATGGAAGCTTTTCGGATGGCGCGGACAGGATAAACTGTTACCATGGGCAAAGCCATGGCAGCGTGAATTTTGCCAGGGCTTTTGCAAAGTCATGCAATGCGTCTTTTGCCAACATAGGCGTGGAACTGGACAAGGGGGAATTCCAGGATACTTTGGACGATCTGTTGTTTAATCAGGAACTTCCGTTGGAACTTAGCTATAATAAAAGCCGTATAGAGGTGTATGATGACTCGCCAAACAAAGATATGATGCAGATCGCGATCGGCCAGGGTACGACGGGAATGACGCCGGTACATTTGAATATGATTACCAATGCGATTGCAAACGACGGCGTATTGATGAAACCGTACGTGATAGATTTTGTGGAAAACAGTATGGGTTCGGTAGTCAAACAGTTTTCCCCTTCTTCTGAAAAGAGGCTGATTTCTTCCGAAGAAGCCGCCGCCTTAAAAGGATTGATGCGCGGCGTGGTGGAAGAGGGGACGGCAAGCCGGTTAAAAGGACTTTCCTACACTGCGGCAGGAAAGACCGGGTCGGCAGAATATAATACCGTAAAAGGGGACTCCCATGCATGGTTTACCGGATTTGCCCCTGTAGACGATCCAAAGATCAGCGTGACCATTATCATAGAGGGCGCCGGTTCCGGCGGGGACTTTGCTGTTCCGATCGCAAAAAGGATTTTCGATGCCTATTTTCAGGAATAGGCCGAATTTGCACTTTAGATATTGGAAATAAAGAAAATTATGTTATAATGGCAACAGGAAACAAAAATACAGACGGATGGTTCAAGATTGAAAATTTTCAATCCCAAGCGGGGGGAGAAAGATGAAATTTTATAAAAATCTTTATATAGGCGAGGGGATCAAACATCCGAATATAGTAAAATGGAAGCTGCGGCACAATGCCGGGCAGTTTCAGGTTTATGTGATCGCGCTTGCTGCAGGAAGGGATCAGTTGGAGATTTATCACTGTGCTTTTCTCCAGCAGAAATATTATAAAAAACATCCTCCGTATATTATAGGTGTTGCAAAAAAATATGAAGAGGCGCTGGATATCGTAGTGGAAATAACGAAGGCGGCATTGGAGAGAAATGGATATCCGGACCTGAAAAAATATTTGTTTCCGGAAGGTGATTAAGAGGTAGATATGCTGCACATATTATTAATGATAGTATTATTAATACTGAAAATAATAGGAATAATTCTGGCAGCCGCGATCGGAATTCTTTTGATTGTCCTTATATGCGGGTTATTTGTCCCCATCCGATATTATGTGACGGCGGATGGGAAGCTTGGGGAAAAGCATCCGGTACGTATGGAAATGAAGGCGACATGGCTGCTGCATATGGTGAATATCGTATTTTCTTACGGGGAATCGGCCCGTTTGAGAATCAGGGTGCTTTGTTTTACCCTTCTGGACTCCGCCAGGGAGAAGAAAAAGAAAAAGGAGAAAAAAGGAAAGAAGAAAAGAGAACGAAATTCGGATATAAAAGAAAACGGAAATGAAGAAAGGGAAGAAAGAGAAGAAATAGAAAATTTAAAAACGGAAAGCCGGGAAAAGCAGCCGGAAACAGAGGAAATAGAGGAAACGGAGACGGATAAAGCGGAGGTGGAAATACCGGCTCTGGAAAATGAGGAGAAAAGGAACAAAAGCGTTTTTGCTTTTTTCCATAAACTTTTGGAGGCCTTAAAAAATATAGAGTACACAATACAGGGAATATGTGGTAAAATAAAAAATGTTATGGAAAATATACGGTATTATATCGATATATTGCAGGGAGAAGCTTTCCGGAGCGTATTTCGGAATGCAAAAAAACAGATGATATGGATATGCAGGAAAGTAAAGCCGACGAAATGCCGCATCAATCTGCGGGCAGGTATGGAAGATCCGGCTACGACCGGGCAGATCGTGGCGGCCTATGGAATATTATATCCGCTGGTCGGGGGCAGCGTATTCCTGCAGCCGGAATTTGAAGAAAAGGTGATAGAAGGCGATGTATATATAAAAGGAAAGATAACAGGAATTATCTTTCTGATTGCCGGCCTGAAGATAGCATTGGATAAGAATATATGGAGACTGATCAAACTGCTGAAAAAGGAGGGTGTATAAATGGCAGAAAATAATTTTTCGGGTGTAATAGAAGCATTGATGAACGGTATGAACTGCGTGCTTTCAACAAAAACGGTGGTAGGAGAAGCGACCCAGGTAGGGGATACGATTATCCTGCCTCTTGTGGATGTAAGTTTCGGCGTAGGAGCAGGGGCGAATGCGGCGGATAAAAAAAGCGGCGGAGCAGGCGGTTTTTCCGGAAAGATGACCCCGAGCGCAGTGCTTGTCATTAAAAATGGGACGACAAAACTCGTAAATGTAAAGAATCAGGATACTATGACAAAGATTCTGGATATGATTCCGGATATCGTAGACAAATTTACAAAACCGGAAGACAAAGAAGAACTGCCGGATGATAAAACGGCGGTAGATATCGCTTTCCCGGAGGAATAGGCCGGCGGCCAGGGCGAACACAAAGAGAAAATAAAAGTCATTAATGACAGGGAAGGTGCATAAGATAAAATAAGAGCATAAGCGGTTGAGGCGGCACGGAGGAACGGCATGAAAAAATTGATTGGTTTTATCGCTTTTTGGATTGCGGTAGGAATGCTGCTTATGCTTCTTTTTTTTACCAGTAGATTTATAGGGTTAATTATCTGTGCATTGCTGTTACTCATTGGGTATAATTTTTATTATTGCGATTGATGCGTACAGGAATACGAAGGTGCTGGAAAATGAGAAATGTGGATGAAATATTAAAGGACGGGAATGAGAAAGAATTAAGGGAAATGAAAGCGTGGCTTTTCAGGGAAGAATTCCGTTTGTCGATGATCAGGGAAGAATTGGATGAACTTCGTAAGAAGCTGGAACATGAAAAGAAGTTCCATGAAACGGAAATGCGGAGCTTACAGCATAAACTGAAAGTGGAAAAAGGGCGTATTGAGCAGGAAAACCGGCTGTTGGACCAGAAGATGAGAATTCTTCAGAAGGGGTTTGAGGATCTGGATGAAGACAGACGCGTACTGCAAAGAGAGAAGGACAAGTTTAATTCCCAGAGGGGGTCTTATCATGAAAAACAGTCATTTTCCCATCATTCCGGAGTGGAAGAGATGTTGTTCAGCGGAGTAAACAGCTATTTGACGTTGAAAAAGAGATATAAAGATCTGATGAAAATGTTTCATCCCGATAATGTGACAGGGGATCATGAAATGGTGCAGATCATTACGAGAGAATATGAAGAATTGAAAAAAGCTTATGAAATGGGAAGCAGGGCCAGATAGAATAACGTCCGTTAAAAATAATAAAAAACAGCTGAACAGCTGTTTTTTATTATTCAAGGTTGCTTTTATGAAATTAAGCTCTTTCTACTAATCCGGATCTTAAGCAACGTGTGCAGACATGCATCTTCTTATTGCCGCCATTCAATTTGCATTTTACACGTTTTACATTTGCGTGCCAGATTCTGTTTGTTTTTCTATGAGAATGGCTTACGTTATTACCGAACTGAGCGCCCTTGCCACAAATATCACATTTAGCCATTTTTGCACCTCCTCGAAATTGTACTCGCAACATTAGTATAATAGCAGATAAAAACCTAGAATGCAAGTAAAAATTTCATGGATTGGAAAATTATTTTATTTCAAATTCAATATTTTCTTGTTTCTTTACCAAATTACGGTTATAATACATCATATATTGATTTCAAGAAGGAAAATTAAGGAGGTATAGTATGAAAGCTTCTTCTCTGGATACCCATATGGGAAATATAGCAATCGACAGCGAAGTGATCGCGCAGTACGCCGGTTCGGTCGCAATGGAATGCTTTGGCATTGTCGGCATGGCCGGTGTAAATGTAAAGGACGGACTGGTGAAACTTTTAAAGATGGACAGCATGACAAGAGGGATCAAGGTTTCGCTTCATAACCATAAACTGGTTCTTAATTTTCATGTGATCGTTTCCTATGGGGTCAGCATACTGGCCGTATCCGATAATCTGATCAGCAACGTGAAATATAAGGTGGAAGAGTTTACCGGTATTGGAATTGAGAAAATCAACATCTTTGTAGAAGGTGTAAGAGTGATTGATTAAGGAGGAAATTTGTTGTGGTTAAGACAATCGATGCGAAGATGCTTTCTAAGATGTTTTTAGCTGGCGCAAAAAATTTGGAAGAGAAAAAAGAGTGGATCAACGAACTGAACGTATTTCCCGTTCCTGACGGCGATACCGGAACCAATATGACCTTAACCATTATGGCTGCCGCGAAGGAAGTGGCGGCTATGGAAAAACCGGATATGACCGTATTATGTAAGGCGATATCTTCCGGTTCCCTCCGGGGGGCAAGGGGAAATTCAGGGGTTATTTTATCCCAGCTCTTTAGGGGCTTTACCAAAGGGGTAAGGGACTATGAGGAATTGAATGCAAAGATTCTGGCCGATGCTTTTGATAAAGCGGTGGAAACTGCTTATAAGGCGGTTATGAAGCCAAAGGAGGGCACGATTCTGACGGTTGCCAAAGGCGGAGCCAGGAAGGCCAGGGAATTAGCAGACCGCGGCGAGGAAGACCTGACGGTATTTTTTGAAGAGGTCATAAAGTATGCGGACGAAGTGCTGGAGAAAACTCCGGATCTTCTTCCTGTACTGAAACAGGCGGGAGTGGTGGATTCCGGCGGACAAGGCTTGATGCAGGTGCTGAAAGGCGCTTATGAAGCTTTCCTTGGAAAAGAAATCGATTTTAAGCTTTCCGACGTGAAGGCGTCCGCATCCGCGACATCGGTTAATATGGATGCACAGGCGCAGGCTGATATCAAATTCGGTTACTGCACGGAATTTATCATTATGTTGAGCAGGAATTTCAACATCAAGCAGGAGATGGATTTTAAGGCATATCTGGAATCGATCGGTGATTCGATTGTGGTAGTTGCGGATGAGGATGTAGTAAAAGTGCATGTACATACCAACGACCCTGGTATGGCAATTCAAAAGGCATTAAAGTACGGCGCTCTTTCAAATATGAAGATTGACAACATGAGGCTGGAACATCAGGAAAAACTGTTTCAAATGGCAGAAAAGCAAAGAAAAGAAGCTGCGGAGCCGGAAGAGATGCCGAAGAAAGAGGTAGGCTTTATTGCCGTTTCCGCAGGAGACGGAATTCAGGAGATTTTCAAAGGCCTTGGCGTGGACTACGTTATTGAAGGGGGCCAGACGATGAATCCCAGCACGGCGGATATGCTGGATGCCGTGGAAAAAGTCAATGCGGACACCGTTTTTATTCTTCCGAATAATAAGAATATTATTCTGGCGGCAGATCAGGCATCGCATATGGTAGAAGATAAAAAAATCATCGTAATACCGACTAAAACAGTGCCTCAGGGAATTACGGCAGTCATTAATTATGTACCCGAATTGTCCGTGGAGGAAAATACGGATACGATGTCGGAAGAGATCAAGTCGGTTCGTACCGGACAGGTGACTTATGCGGTAAGGGATACTATGATCGACGATAAGGAGATCAAACAGGGTGATTATATGGGGATCGGTGACAGCGGTATTTTATCCAATGGTACGGATATGATGGAAGTGACTTTCCGTATGATAGAGGATATGATGGAAGACGATAAAGAACTGATCAGTATCTATTATGGTTCCGAGGTTTCGGAGGAAACGGCAGGAGAGCTGAAAGACAGAGTCGAGGAACGGTATCCGAGATGCGATGTGGAACTGCAATATGGCGGACAGCCGATTTACTATTATATAGTTTCAGCAGAGTAAATGATGATATATCAAAAGGAGAAGGACGGGGAGCCGTCCTTTTTTCCTATTACAATATCATCATTTTGGAGAGAAAGAAAGTGGATGTGAAAGTTATGGACGAGCGTACGGATATTATTCAGATCAAAGGGGTCGGGGAGAAGACCGCCCGGTTATTTTATAAGCTGGATGTCAAAAATGTAGGGGAGCTGCTTCGGAATTATCCAAGAGACTATGAGATGTTTTCCGCCCCGCTTTCCATCGGCGATGCTGTTTCAGGGGAGCTTTGTGCGGTGAGGGCTTGCCTGGTGGGGAATATGGCATCAAAAAAGGTGCGGAATCTGACCGTTATGAACTTTGTCATCAAAGACGGAACGGGACAGGTCTTTATGACTTATTTTAATATGCCTTATGTAAAAAATATATTGAAAAAGGGAAGTTTTTATATATTCCGCGGGATTTTACAGGAAAAAAACGGGAAGCTGGTAATGGAACAGGCGAAGATTTACAAGCCGGAGGAGTATGCTGGCCTGACCGGCGTATTACAGCCGAAATATCCGCTTACGGCCGGCTTGACGAACCACATGGTGACAAAGGCAGTCAGACAGGCATTGGCTCTTTTGGATTGGAAAGAGGATCCTTTGCCGGCATGGATCAGGGAAGAACAGCGTCTTATGCCATATCGCCAGGCGGTGGAAACGGTTCATTTCCCTTCGGATTATAAAGGCATGCTGGAGGCGAGGCGGAGGCTGGTTTTTGATGAATTCTTTTTCTTTCTCATGGCGCTGCGAAGGTGCAAGGATCATAACAAGGAGTTGAAAAGCGGTTATCCTATGATGGAGACGGCTCAGGCCGAAAGACTGACAGAAGCCCTGCCTTATTCTTTGACGGCAGCACAGCTTAAAGTGTGGGAGGAAATAAAAAAGGATCTTTCGGGCGATAAGGTGATGAACCGGCTGATCCAGGGCGATGTGGGATCGGGAAAGACCATACTTGCGTTTCTTGCGCTGCTGATGTGCGTATCCAACGGTTATCAGGGGGCTATGATGGCACCGACGGAAGTATTGGCGTTGCAGCACTATGAGGCAATGAAGGAACTGACGGAAAAATACAGGCTTCCGTTTTGTCCGATGCTTTTGACGGGTTCCATGACGGTGAAGGAAAAGAGGGAAGCTTATGAGGCAATAAGGAACGGAAGGGCGAACGTGGTGATCGGCACCCATGCTTTGATACAGGAAAAGGCGGAGTATAAAAATCTGGCGCTGGTGGTGACGGATGAACAGCACCGGTTCGGCGTGAGGCAAAGGGAAAGGCTGGCAGGAAAAGGCGAGGGTGTGCATGTGATGGTAATGAGCGCGACGCCGATACCGAGGACGCTGGCGCTCATTCTCTATGGGGATCTGGACATTTCCATTGTAGATGAACTGCCCGCAAACAGACTGCCTATTAAGAATTGTGTTGTGGGGACGGAATACAGGGACAAGGCATATCGTTTTATAGAAAAGGAAGTGCGGATGGGGCATCAGATCTATGTCATATGCCCGATGGTGGAAGAAGGGGAGATGGAAGGGGTGGAAAATGCGGTCTCCTATACGGAAAAGCTGAAAAGCATATTGCCAGCGGAGATACAAGTGGCCTGTCTGCACGGAAAGATGCGCCCGGCGGATAAAAATAAAATTATGGAAGAATACGGGGCCCATAATATCGACGTGCTGGTTTCTACCACGGTGATCGAAGTGGGGATCAACGTTCCCAATGCTACGGTGATGATGGTGGAAAATGCGGAACGGTTCGGCCTGGCGCAGCTCCACCAGCTCAGGGGCCGTGTCGGCAGGGGGGAGAGCCAGTCATATTGTATTTTTATTAATGGATCGGGCAAAAAAGAATGCTTTGACAGGCTGGAAATTCTAAATCATTCCAACGACGGCTTTTATATTGCGGGGGAAGATTTGAAAATGCGCGGCCCGGGTGATCTGTTCGGGATACGCCAAAGCGGATTGATGGATTTTAAAATCGGAGATATTTACCAGGATGCGGATCTTCTGAAAGCGGCGGGGGAGTATGCGGACAGAGTGCTGGAAGAAGATGAAGGGCTGGAAAAACCGGAACATGCAATGCTTGGAAAGTATATGGAAAATCTATGGAATGCGGTTGACTTTCGGACAATCTGACGGTAAGATGTTGTGTAGCGTCGGCATTTTACCGGGCAAAACAGGATAAAAGCGGGTGGAAAGGAGAAGTGCTGCGGATGCAGTACGGTACAGAATAATGGCAAAGATTGCGATTGTAACGGACAGTAACAGCGGAATTACGCAGAATCAGGCGAAGGAACTTGGCATTCATGTGCTGCCTATGCCTTTTATGGTGAATGAAGAAACTTATTTTGAAGATATTAACCTGACACAAGATGAATTTTACCGGATGCTGGAAAACGGAGACCATGTGGTGACGAGCCAGCCTTCCCCGGAATCGGTCATGAACTTATGGGACGGACTGCTCAAAGAATACGATGAAATCGTGCATATCCCGATGAGCAGCGGATTATCGGGTTCCTGCCAGAGCGCGATTATGCTCTCACAGGATTATGAAGGAAAGGTACAGGTGGTTAATAACCAAAGGATATCCGTGACCCAGAGACAGTCGGCGCTGGACGCGCTCAAACTGGCGGAAGACGGAAAAAACGCGGAAGAGATCAAAGACTTTTTAGAGGCAGATAAATTCAACTCCAGTATTTATATTATGCTGGATACACTTTACTACCTGAAAAAGGGCGGAAGGATCACGCCGGCAGCAGCAGCGCTTGGAACGCTGCTAAGACTGAAGCCGGTATTGCAGATACAAGGCGATAAGCTGGATGCTTTCGCAAAAGCGAGGACTACCAGCCAGGGAAAGGCGATTATGATAAATGCCATTAAAAACGATATGATCAATCGTTTTGGAGGAGCGGATAAGGACAACATGTGGTTACAGATCGCCCACAGCCATAATGCGGAGGCGGCAGGGATATTAAAAGAAGAACTGCTGGAAGTCTTCCCGGGCTTTGATATTCGCATTGATCCCCTTTCTTTGAGCGTTGCCTGCCATATTGGTCCCGGAGCTCTGGCGATCGCCTGCTGCAAGAAAATATAGGAATGGATCTGGGTGCCGGCTGCCGGCCAGCTCCGTGGGAATTCATTTCCACAGGCAGTCCAGGGGCTAAATGCGGGGCGGGAAAAGCGGGCAAGGAATAACGGATAGGGGGCGGGCGTTTTTTGCTGGAGCTTCCAATCAGATTTCACTAATGAAATGGGCAGATCTTATCAAACCGATCGGGTCGGAAACAACGGACATCCTGTCCTTTGTTTCCTAAAATTGCCATCCATGGCAATTTTCCCCTGGGATTTCGACCATTTCATAAGTGAAATTACTGATTGTACGCAACAGCAAAAAACGCCCGCCCCCTATCCGTTATTCCTTGCCCGCTTTTCCTGCCCCTTTCCCGGCTGCTTTGGCTCTCTTTGGCTTCTCTCCGCCTCAATGCCCATAAAAATTGATTTCCCTGCCGAAGCCTTTTCCCCTTTTATTTCCAAAGGATATATGCTATACTACAAAATGAATTTTTGGACAACGATAGGAAAGGGTGGAAATCATGGCGAAAGCGGATACCTATGACGCCTCGAAAATAACGGTTCTGGAAGGACTGGAAGCAGTCAGGAAAAGGCCAGGAATGTATATCGGCAGTGTTTCTTATAAAGGTTTGAACCATCTCATATACGAAATTGTAGACAATGCCGTGGACGAACATCTGGCCGGTTATTGCGATAAGATAAAAGTGACGCTGGAAGCGGACGGATCGGCGACGGTAGAAGATAACGGCAGGGGGATTCCGGTAGGAATGCATGAAAAGGGCATCAGCGCGGAACGGCTGGTATTTACCACTTTGCACGCCGGAGGAAAGTTCGATAACTCTTCTTATAAAACGAGCGGGGGCCTCCATGGGGTAGGTTCCTCCGTCGTAAACGCGCTTTCGGCATATTTGACGGTACAGGTTAAGAACAGCGGTTTTATTTATGAAGATAAATATGAAAGGGGAAATCCCGTCATTGAATTAAAGGACGGGCTGCTCCCGGTCATTGGGAAAACGAGGGAAACGGGGACGAAAGTGAATTTTCTTCCTGACGATACCATTTTTGACAGAACGCGTTTCAAAGAGGACGAAGTGAAAAGCCGTCTGCATGAGACGGCATATCTGAACCCTGCGCTTACGATTATCTATGAGGACAGGCGTAAAAGTCCGGCGGAACATATCGAATATAAAGAGCCGGAGGGCATTACCGGATTTGTCAAGGATATGAACAGATCCAAAGAGACCGTACATGATGTGATCTATTATAAAGGGGAAAATGAAAATATTTCTGTGGAGGTCGCTTTCCAGTATGTGAATGAATTTCATGAAAATGTGCTGGGATTTTGCAACAATATCTATAATGCGGAAGGCGGAACTCATCTGACAGGTTTTAAGACCATGTTCACCAATGTGATCAATACATATGCGAGGGAATTGAATATCCTGAAAGAGAAGGACGTTAATTTCACAGGGGCCGACGTGCGCAACGGAATGACGGCGGTAGTGTCCATCAAGCATCCGGATCCCCGGTTTGAGGGACAGACGAAGACGAAGCTGGATAACCAGGATGCGGCGAAGGTGGTCAGCAAGGTGACGGGGGAAGAGATTGTCCGCTATTTTGACCGCAATCTGGAAATTTTAAAGGCCGTAATCGGCTGTGCGGAAAAGGCGGCAAAGATACGGAAGACGGAAGAAAAAGCGAAAACAAATATGCTTACAAAACAGAAGTTTTCCTTCGATTCCAATGGAAAACTGGCGAACTGCGAATCGCGGGATGCTTCCAAATGCGAGATTTTTATTGTAGAGGGGGATTCCGCAGGAGGAAGCGCAAAAACTGCAAGAAATCGTGCATTTCAGGCAATTTTGCCCATTCGCGGCAAGATTTTGAATGTGGAAAAAGCAAGTATTGATAAAGTTCTTGCAAATGCGGAGATCAAAACAATGATCAATGCCTTTGGCTGCGGTTTTTCCGAGGGCTATGGAAATGATTTTGATATCTCCAAGCTGCGGTATGACAAGATTATTATTATGGCGGATGCGGATGTGGACGGAGCGCATATTTCCACGCTTTTGCTCACCTTGTTCTACCGCTTCATGCCGGAACTGATATATGAAGGACATGTCTATCTTGCCATGCCTCCTTTGTATAAGGCGATGCCGTCAAAGGGAACGGAAGAATATTTATATGACGATAAGGCGCTGGAAAGATACAGGAAGCGCCATAAAGGGCCTTTTACGCTGCAGCGTTATAAAGGACTGGGAGAAATGGATGCCGGTCAGTTGTGGGAAACCACGCTGAATCCGGAGACAAGGATTTTGAAACAGGTGGAGATCGAAGACGGCCGTATGGCTTCCGAAGTAACGGAGATGCTGATGGGGACGGATGTTCCGCCGAGAAAAGCGTTTATTTATGAGCATGCAACGGATGCGGAGCTGGACGTATAAGAAGCGGCATGCCGGGAGGAAGGAATGACTATGGATGACAGCAGGATTATCAAAACGGAATATTCGGAAGTCATGCAGAAATCTTATATTGATTATGCGATGAGTGTTATTATTGCGAGAGCGCTTCCCGATGTGAGGGACGGGTTAAAACCGGTGCAGAGGAGAACTCTGTACGACATGCATGAACTTGGCATAAAGTATGATAAGCCTTACAGAAAAAGCGCCCGTATCGTAGGGGATACGATGGGTAAATACCATCCCCACGGGGACAGTTCCATTTACGAAGCGCTGGTAGTCATGACGCAGGAATTTAAAAAAGGCATGCCGCTTGTGGATGGGCATGGAAATTTTGGCAATATGGAGGGCGACGGGGCGGCGGCCATGCGTTATACGGAAGCGAGATTGCAGAAGGTAACGCAGGAGTCTTTTTTAGCCGATCTGGACAAGGATGTGGTGGACTTTTTGCCCAACTTTGACGAGACGGAAAGGGAGCCTTCCGTACTTCCTGCCAAGATTCCCAATCTGCTCGTCAACGGCTCCGAGGGAATTGCGGTCGGCATGGCCACCAGCATTCCTCCCCACAATCTGTCGGAAGTGATCGATGCGGCCAAAGCATATATGAAGAATCCTGAGATTACGGTAAAGGAGTTAATGAAGTATGTGAAGGGGCCTGATTTTCCGACTGGCGGAATCGTTATTAATAAGGATGACCTGCTTTCCATTTATGAAACGGGAACGGGAAAGATAAAAATCAGGGGAAAAGTGGAAACCGAGAAGGCGAAAGGCGGCAAGACGAATGTAGTGATTACGGAGATACCCTATCCTATGATCGGTGCCAATATCGGCAAGTTCCTTTCCGATGTGGCCGGACTTGCGGAAACGAAAAAGACCCAGGATATTACGGATATTTCCAATCAGTCTTCCAAGGAAGGAATCCGTATTGTCATAGAACTGAAAAAGGATGCGGATGTTGATCATTTTATCAATATGCTGTACAAAAAAACGCGTCTGGAGGATACTTTTGGCGTCAATATGCTGGCGATTTCCGACGGAAGGCCGGAGACAATGGGATTAAAGCAGATCATCAAGGCTAATGTTGATTTTCAGTTTGAAGTGGCCGGCAGAAAATATAAAACTCTTCTGGAAAAAGAACTGGAACGCAGGGAAGTACAGGAAGGTCTGATCAAGGCGTGCAATGTCATCGATCTGATCATAGAGATCCTGCGGGGGAGCAAAGACCGGGCGATGGTGAAAACGTGTCTGGTGGAGGGAAAGACGGAAGGCATCAAGTTTAAGTCAAAAGAATCAAAGATTATGGCCGCCCAGTTAAGATTTACTGAGAAACAGGCGAATGCCATACTGGATATGCGGTTGTATAAACTGATTGGCCTGGAACTGGAAGCGCTGATCAAAGAACACGAAGAAACCATGGCAAATATTTATCGTTATGAAGAGATTTTGGAGCGCAGGGATTCCATGGCACAGGTGATTATGAATGAACTGGACGCCATAAAGAAGGAATATGGAAAGCCCCGCCGGACAGTGGTGGAAAACGGGGAAGAGGCCGTCTATGAAGAAAAGAAAATAGAAGAAATGGAAGTTATGTGCCTGGTCGATCGTTTCGGCTATGTAAAAACGGTGGATATGCCAACTTATGAACGGAATAAGGAAGCGGCGGACTCGGAAAATAAGTTTGTATTTTCTTGTAAGAATACGGGGCGGATCTGCGTTTTTACCAATACGGGACAGCTGCATACGATTAAAGTCATAGACCTTCCTTTTGGAAAATTCCGCGATAAAGGAGTTCCTTTGGATAATGTCAGCAATTACAGCGCGGAAAAGGAAACGGTTCTCTTTATAACGGAACAGTCGCAGCTGAATTTGTATCGGGTGGTTTTTGCCACCAGACTTTCCATGCTAAAAATTGTGGACGGCGGGGAATTCGATGTATCCAAGCGTACTGTGGCGGCCACTAAGCTGCAGGAGGGGGATGAGGTGGTTTCCGTAACTATCTTAAAGGAACAGACGAATATTGTTTTGCGGACGGAGGGCGGATATTTTCTGCGTTTTCCGATCGAAGAGATTCCCGAAAAGAAAAAAGGGGCCGTGGGAGTCCGGGGAATGAAGCTTACAGGAAAAGATTATGTGGAAAAGGTATATTATACGCAAAATGCCGTAGAACAATCCATCGAATACAAGGGAAAAACGATAGAATTGAATAAGCTGAAGGCCGGAAAAAGGGATACAAAAGGCGTAAAGCCCAGGATTTGACAACATTTCTGCTTCCTTTTCCTAAAAAGGATTGACCGGAAACAAAGAAAAGATTATGATGATAGAAAAAGATAAATGCTGAAAGGATAAAGGGATCGATTATGAGAGTAATTGCGGGAACGGCAAGAAGCCTTCCTTTGAAAACGCCGGAAGGAACGGATACCAGGCCGACTACGGACAGGATCAAAGAAACTCTGTTTAATATGCTTCAGCCTTATCTTATGGACTGCGTATTTATCGATTTGTTCAGCGGGAGCGGGGGCATAGGCATAGAGGCTTTGAGCAGAGGGGCGAGACATGCGTATTTTGTGGAAAATAACAGAAATGCCATCTCCTGTATCCAGCATAATATAGCTTTTACGAAGATGGGGGAAAAAGCGACTCTTTTGAAGCAGGATGTTTTCGGGGCGCTGTCCCTTATCAGGGAAAAGGAAGCGGATATTGTTTTTCTGGATCCTCCTTATGGGGAAGGTTATGAGAGGAAAGCGCTGGCCTTGCTGGCGGACAAGCCCTATGTGACAGAAAGGACATGGATCGTGATAGAGGCGGAGCTTATGGAAGACTTTTCCTTTGTAGGAGAACTCGGATTTGAAATCGAAAAGGAAAAAAGATATAAGTCGAATAAGCATGTATTTGTGCGAAAGGAGCAAGGGGAAAAAGGATGAAGGCTGCGATCTATCCGGGGAGTTTTGATCCGGTTACTTACGGGCATCTTGACGTAATTCGTCGTGCAGCGGATATTTTTGACGAATTAACAGTAAGTGTGCTGAACAATCATTTAAAGACTCCATTGTTTTCTGTGGAGGAACGTGTTAAGATATTAGAAGAAGCGACGAAAGATATTCCGAATGTGAAAGTGGATTTTTTTAGTGGCTTATTAATTGATTATGCCCAAAAAAAGGGTGTACATGTGGCGATCCGTGGGCTTCGGGCCATCACCGACTTTGAATATGAATTGCAGATCGCCCAGACGAATAAATTGCTTTCCAAAGGGGAATTGGATACTGTATTTTTGACTACCAGTCTGGAATATGCGTATTTGAGTTCCAGCAGCGTGAAAGAAATTGCCAGTTTCAACGGAGATATAACGATGTGCGTTCCTGAATTTGTGGCGCGGCTGATCTATAAAAAATACGGACACGGATAATGCTGCTGAAAAATGACGGCGGCAGTAGTGGGAGAGGTTACTTTATGAGTAGTAGGATTGAACAGTTGATCGACGAGATCGAAGAGTACATTGAAAATTGTAAGTATCAGGCATTATCCAATACGAAAATTATCGTAAATAAGGAAGAGATCGACGAATTGCTGCGAGAACTTCGGATGAAGACCCCTGATGAAATTAAGCGTTATCAGAAAATCATCAGCAATAAAGAAGCTATTTTAAGCGACGCCAGATCAAAAGCCGAAGCGTTGATCAATGAAGCGACCGTACATACCAATGAACTTATCAATGAGCATGAGATCATGCAGCAGGCGTATGCACAGGCAAACGAGGTGGTGACGCTGGCCAGCCATCAGGCACAGGATATCCTGGATAACGCTACCATAGAGGCGAATAATATGAGGGCGGCCGCGATCCAGTATACGGATGAAATGCTGGCAAACCTGGAAAACCTGATGATGCAGACGGTGAATATGACAGCCTCGCATTATGAGAGTTTTATTAATAATTTGAATGGCTATGCGGAAATCATCAGAACAAACCGGGCGGATCTGCATCCTCAGGAGACGGATCTTCTGCTTGGCGGGGCCGGAGATGGGGATGGCGGGGAATCCTTGAATTTGGATTTGCTGAAATAATAAATGGAGTATAGCTTTTCGCATGTAACCCTTGCGGGCATAAACAACGGTGGGAGAGCCGGTTTCGCTTACAATGACGAAACCGGTTTTTTGTGAATCGTATAAATTTTAATTAAGGAGTAATATGAAGATTATTCGAAAAGTGATGTTGGCGTTCCTTATGGGGCTGTTTTTTTTATATGGAAAAAGTATTCCGGCACATGGGGCGCAGCCCGTTGTCGTTGCGATCGACCCGGGGCATGGAGGGGAAAATCTGGGGGCTGAGTGCAACGGATATACGGAAAAAAACCTGACAATGATCGTTGCCCTGGCGATGAAGGAAGAACTGGAGAAATACGAAGGGATCGAAGTATATCTGACCCGTGAGGGGGATAAGGATATGAGCCTGGAGGAGCGGGCGGAGTTTGCAGCATCTAAAAATGCGGATTTTCTCTTCTGCCTTCACTTTAATATGTCTGCGGAGCATGATTTGTTCGGTTCGGAGGTGTGGGTTTCTGCTTTTGGGGAGGAGCATCAGGAAGGATATTCATTTGCCAGCGGGGAAATGGAACTTTTGGAAGAGATGGGCTTGTATCCGAGGGGGATCAAGACAAGGCTGAACGACAGAGGGGAGGATTATTATGGCATTATCCGGCATTCTACGGCCAGGGGAATTCCTTCTGCGCTTATCGAGCATTGCCATCTGGATCAGGAGAACGACACGTCTTTTTATACTTCGGGGGAAGGGTTGGAAAGGCTGGGCATTCTGGATGCGACCGCAGTCGCAAGATATTACGGCCTGAAGTCCGAGATTTTGGGCGTGGATTATAGCGGTTGGCCCAAAGTGGAGATACCGGTTCCGGCCGGCGCGGTGAAACCGGATTTGACGGAGCCGGATGTTTGTATGATCGATGTCGGGGATGTGAATACGGAAACGGGAGATATCGAGGTTTCCGTTTATGCCTCGGATTATGACAGTTATCTCCTTTATTACAGTTATAGCTGGGATGGAGGGAAAAATTTTTCCGATCTACAGAAATGGGAGCCGCGCAGTGCGGATAATCTTACGTTTACCATGAAAGCGCCGCCGGGAACGATGCCTGAAGTGGTGGTGAAAGTTTATAATAAGTACGATATAAAAACGGAGAGCAATCATGTGTATCTGCCTTCTATCGCTTCGGAGAAAGAGAGGGAGGAAGAATCAGGGATGGAGGCCGCAGCCGGGGATACGGCGGAAGAGGATGCAGCCGGGGAAGCTGTGGAGGCTGGGATTATGAAGGCCAAAAACCCGGCGGATAACGGGAAAGAGGCTGGAAAAAGCGGGAAAGGAGAAGCGCCGGAAGTGACGTTCTTTTATTTCCTCCAAGTGGCCTTTTTATGTGTCGCTATCCTTTTTGTGCTGTTGATGCTGGCGGGCATCCTCATGAGAGGCCGCATCCCCTTTTGGGGATGTGGGTCAAAGAAGAAAAGATGACGGAAAAAATAGATACCAAAGGACGTAATAGCACAACGTGACGGCGGAAAGAATCAGTTTATGGGATACGTAGTCTTTTAAGGAGAGATCCGTTTCTTTTATCATGCTATAGGTTTGGGCAATACAGGAAAAACCGCCGAAGGGAAGCAGGAGCAGAACAAGGAGCGGTGACCGGTTCCCTATGCGGCTGATGCCGCTTGTGATTTCCAACAGGCAGTTCAGAGCTGCTTCAGGATCGCCGCCGATATCGCCGGTTATTTTGAACAATGTCTGCGGAACGAGGTTGAGGAGATTGAAAAGAACCATGTATCCGCCCAGCCTGGATATGCCATACAGGCCGGACAGGATAGAGTCGTCTAGGGTGTCCAGCAGAGATGCCGGTGAGGCTCCTTCTGCAGCAGAGAGAATATTTTTCAGTTTGCGCACGGGCCGGGTACAAGGCATAGGGATACGGTTCCGGTAAAAGGTATATCTTAAGAAGATACCATAACAGAGGGGAAGCCCGTACATGCCAAAAAGATAGGGGGCGGTAAGTTCCAGGCCAATCGTCGGAAGGACAAAGCTGATGAAATAAATGGGGCCGATATTGTTGCAGAAGGCCAGCAGATAGGAGGCCTCCGCCCTGGAGAGTTTATGGCTTGCGTACAACTGGGCGATGACTCGGGCTCCCATGGGGAAGCCGCAGAGGAACCCGATCGTAACGGCATAGAGTCCGTTAAGACTTATCCTGAGAAGGGGCGTGAGTACAGGACTGATGATTTTTACCACATGCTCCGTCAGGTTCAGTCGTATCATAATGCCGGATAATATCATAAAGGGGAGAAGGGTAGGAACCATCCGATTGAACCAAAGCTGCAGACCGGTCAGGGAAAACGCCAGGCTTTCTTTCGGATAAACGAGCAGCATGCCTGTCAGGATAAGAAACAAAAGAGTGATGGTTTTGCTTTTTTTATTGGATAGTTTCATCATAGTGATTACCGGATCTTATATCGCAAAATAGTTATTACCAATATATGAAAAACGTTAAAAAGTAGAAGTGGATCGGAAAGGGAAACGGTGGGCAGATGCTTCGTCTGGATAAATTTTTAAGCGGTGCCAATCTGGGAAGCCGCAGTCAGGTAAAGGAATATTTAAAACAAGGGCTGGTGAGGGTGAACGGCGAAGTCGTCCGGAAACCGGAATATAAGATCGAGGAAGGAAAGGATCGGGTATCTTTCCGGGAGAAAGAAATCATATATAAAAAATATGTGTATTATATGCTGAATAAACCGCAGGGAGTTGTGTCCGCTACAAGGGACCGCATGCATGGAACGGTGTCGGATCTTTTAAAGGATACCGGATATGGAGATTTGTTTCCGGTTGGAAGGCTGGACAGGGATACGGAGGGGCTGTTGATTATGACAAACGACGGAGGCCTGGCTCACGATCTTCTTTCCCCGAAAAAACATGTGAAGAAAGTCTATTATGTGGAGACGGCAAGGCCTCTGTCGGAAGAAGGCAGAAAGGCGCTGGAAAAAGGCGTGGATATTGGGGAAGAGAAGCCTTCTTTGCCGGCGAAGGCGGAACGGATATCGGATACCAGCATTTATCTGACGATAACGGAAGGAAAATACCATCAGGTAAAGCGAATGCTGCATGCGGTGGAAAATGAGGTGGCTTACCTGAAAAGAACCGCCATGGGCGGACTTTTTCTGGATGAAAACCTTCCCTGTGGGAGTTACAGGGAATTAACGGAAGAAGAAGTGAGGAAGATGAGAGAATGAAGTGGATGAAAAGATTGCTCTACAGCATATTGGCGTTATTGTCTCTGGTCAGCATATTTATCATTTTATGCGCCTTTTGGCCGGGGCTGGCGGACAGGGCGTCCGACTTCCTTTATTCCCGCCTTGGAAAAGAAGAACCGGTGTATATGGAGGAAACGGAACCGGATTTATTGCCTGAGGCCGGAACGGATATGGATCTTGTGGAAACGGATGAGGACACAGAGGCGGGGCAAAGCGGGGGAAATGGCATGGAACCGGAGCAGGAGGGAAACAAAACCTCCGGGTATGTAGCGCCAGAACGGGAAGAAATCCATACGCCCGAAGAAGTGGCCGGGAGAAGCGGTTACATTCCGGTGCAGGAAAACGCCGAAGAGATCAACGAAGAAGAGGCGGAGGAACTTCGGAAAAAATATACTTATGGCGAGACGGGGGAAGGGTTAAGCTTTGATACGGAGTTCTACCCTTATTATGGGATGCTGTCCGAAACGGAACAGTCCATATACCGGCAGATCTACGCCAACGCAGGAGCGGTAAACAGGATTTTTAATCCGGTGGAACCGGTGACGCAAAGAGAACTGCGCAATTCTTTTATCGCGGTAGTAAACGACCATCCGGAATTATTCTGGCTGGATTCGGCGTATGAGGCAAAATTTGCCAGAAGCGGCGGATGTGCTGAAATTTCCCTACAGTTCAATGATTTGGTGGACGATCTGGATGCCGCAAAAGGGACATTTCAGAGCGCGGCCGAGGAAATTCTGGCAGGTGCGCGGAACCAGGGCAGCGATTATGAAAAGGAATTGTATGTGCATAATGCATTGCTTGACCGGATAGAATATGATCTTCAGGCACCGCTGAACCAGAGCGCATACAGCGCATTGGCGAACGGACGGACCGTATGCGCCGGTTATGCGAGAAGCATGCAGTATTTAATGACGCAGTTAGGGGTTCCCTGCTATTATTGTACAGGTTTTGCTGGGGAGAACCATGCATGGAATATCATACGCCTGGAGGATGAATATTATAATGCGGATGCTACCTGGGACGATACGGATCCCAATACATACCGTTATTTGAACAGAACGGACCAGGAGTTCTCGCTTACCCATAAAAGGGAAGACCTTTCCGTGTACCTGCCGCCATGCAACGGAACAAAATATAGCGGTCCGGAAGAGGAGGAAATACGGGAGGATAAACCGGAAGACAACAGAAGGAGCATGGAGGACGCCGGTTTTTCTGAAGAAGATGTAATATCCGGTATGGAGGAATATTATGAAGATTGTTATAATAAGATCATGACTGCCGGAAATCCAGCGGAGTTTGAAAGTGTTGTGGACAGTGAAGAACTCTGGCTGCGGTGTTACCGGGCATATGAGGACGAAAGCTATTCAGCGGAATATATGAACAGGGTATTGGAAGAACTGCAGGCCGGGGGATGCGAGGTAGATATCGAGGCGGAAAGCCTGAGAGACGGAAGAGTCCTGCTGCATCACAGAATACGCTTTTTTTAGAACAGGAGATAGAAGGAGATAAAGGATGGAAAGTATTTTAAAAAACAAATATTATCTGTACCTGACGGAGTTCTTTGCAGGAATGTCGGTCATGGCGGTAGAACTGGGAGCGAGCCGTCTGCTCGCGCCCTATTTCAGTTCTTCGCAGATTGTATGGACAATTATTATCGGAACGATTATGATCGCGATGGCTTTGGGAAACATTTGGGGCGGCAGGAGCGCGGACAAGAATCCCAATCCCGATAAACTGTATATGCGGCTGATCGTGGCGGCCTTGTGGATCGCCGCCATTCCGGTAGTGGGAAAATATATTATTCTTGGTATTTCCGCAGTTCTGATCGTGAGCATAAATAATAATTTCCTGATTCTGGCAGGTTTTGCGGCGTGTATGGTGATCTTTGTGTTTCCGCTGTTTCTGCTCGGAACAGTTACGCCCTCATTGGCAAGGTATACGGTGGACAGTCTGGATGACAGCGGAAAAACCGTTGGAACCTTGGGAGCGTTCAACACGATCGGAAGCATTATCGGCACGTTTCTGCCCACGTTTGTAACGATTCCCGCCGTTGGGACGGCTGTTACCTTTCTTATTTTCTCCGGCATACTGCTTTTGCTCGGCCTTGTTTATTTTATTAGCAAAAAGGCCAGGAAGGGAGTATGCGCCATGGCAGTGCTTGTTTTTATTTTATGTGGAATTTTCGGGCATTCCGGCAGTTTCGCCTTTTGGGAAAACAGTCTGCTTTATGAAGGGGAGTCCATCTATAATTATTTGCAGGTAAAGGAAACAGACGACAGCGTGATTCTCTCCACCAATGTACTGTTCGGCGTGCAGTCTATCATGAAAAAAGGGGATTCCCTGACAGGGATGTATTATGATTATGCCCTTGCCGCTCCGGTAATGGCAGGGGTGAATCAGAAGGAAAACGCCGATATCCTTGTATTGGGGATGGGAACAGGAACCTATGCGAAACAATGTATGGACTATTTTGGAAACACATCCGTGGAAGGCGTGGAAATCGACCAGAAGATAACGGATCTGGCAGAAATGTACTTTGCCCTGCCGGATACGATCGAAGTAACCACTTATGACGGAAGGGCCTATTTGCAGACGGTGGATAAGAAATATGACGTAATTATGGTAGATGCCTATCAGGATATTACGATTCCTTTTCAGATGTCTTCCGTGGAATTTTTCCGGATGGTAAAGGAACATTTGAAAGAGGACGGCGTCATGGTGGTAAATATGAATATGCATTCGGAAGAGAAAGGAAATATTAACGAATATCTTTCCGATACGATAGCCAGTGTATTTGACCAGGTATATACGGTAGATGTAAAAGGATCTACAAACAGGGAACTTTTTGCCTCCGCGGGCAGCGCCGGCATAGTGGAAAAGCTGGAAGAAAATACAGGAGCTCTGGAGAGCGGCAAGCTGGCGGATATGATGGGGAGAGTTTCCGACGGATTAGTCAAATATGAAGGCGGTGAACTTCTTCTGACAGACGACAGGGCTCCCGTGGAGCTTCTTGGCATGGGCGTAATCGATGCTCTGATCCGGGACGAGATCGGATATTATAAGAAGATATTCCGGGAAGAAGGCATAGAAGGCATTTTAAACTCCATGTAAGGCATCTGTATGGGAAATATGCTTTTTGATCGCTTCAAAGCAGGAGGAAACATATGGGGACTTTAATTGTTGGCTTGTTAATTATAGGTGCTGTAGCTCTGGCAATAAGGAGCATGGCCAGGGATAAAAAAAACGGAAAATCGATGCACTGCGGCGGCGATTGCGGACGCTGCGGCGGATGCCATTAAAAACATGGCTTTCAAGGCGGCAGAAAGGGAAAGGGCCTAACGGCGCTTCCATACGCTGCTGGGCTGGGCCTTGGCAGCGGGGTAACGGAATAAAAGGGTTCGCAGAGCCTTCCAGTTGAAAGGCCATAGGGGCCAGAAATAACTCATGCCGCCGAAGACAGGCGTCGTCAGGACGGAGTACAGGACGAGAAAAAGGCTCACGGAAAATCCCCAGACACCAAAAAGGGCGGTACATATGACGAGGAAGAGTCGGTAGACCCGAATGCCGTCGCTGAATTCGATGCTGGCAAGGGATAAACTTGTCAGCAAGGTAACGGCGGCATAGAACAAAATTTCTACCGAAGCCCAGTTCAGCTCTACGGCGATATCGCCGATAATGAGTCCCCCGATAACGGACAAGGAGCCGGAAAACCTGCTGGAACTGACGGAGGCGGAATATTTGAACAAATCCAGAAGAAACTCCACGGCCATGACATAGAAAATAATGGTAGGGCCAGGGAGCGCTTCCGTGGACAAAAGCCCCCACTTTTCTGAAAATTGTGGGAAATATGCCGTCAGCAGAAGAAAAAGAGGCATCAATATCAGACTGACCGGTATACAAAGGAAGCGGACCAGACGGAAATAGGTACCCACTACAGGACTTTTATAATAATCTTCCGGGCTTTGGGTGAACTGGAAGATGGTACAGGGCAGTATCAGCACGGAAGGAGAGTTGTCTACGATAACGGCGATATGTCCTTCCGCTAGAAAGCTGCAGGCCACATCGGGGCGTTCGGTATAATGCATGCAGGGAAGGGGATGGAACCAGCGCTTTTTTACAAGCAGTTCTTCCAGGCTTTTGGTTCCCATCGTCAAAGAGGTTGCGGATAAACCGGCCATCGCCCGCTTCAAGTCCGCCAGAAGTTCCCGGCTGGCAAGACCCTCCATATAGGCAAGGGCTACGTCCGTTTTACTTTCCTCCCCTGCGGAAAGGATCTCAAAGGTCAGCTTTGGAGAACGGATGCGGCGGCGGATCAGATTGGCATTGAAAAGCAAGGTTTCCACAAATCCGTCTCTTGCGCCCAGGGTGACCCGTTCGGTGTCCGGTTCGCCGACGCTTCTGGCCGGATAAGTACGCACATCGATAATGATGGCCTGGGTAAAGCCGTCAATAAAAAGAACGGAGGGGCCGCTTAAGACGTTTCGGGTAATTTCTTCCCAGCTATCACAAAGGGATGCCTGTGCATAGCCGATCTTGGCATTCAGATAGCGGCTGATATCTTCTATTTTATGATCTTTCATATACAGCGGATTCTGAAGATCCGAAAAAATCTGTTGTAGCAACTCTACACGGCAAAAACCGTTGATGCCGATCCAATATCCCCTTGTATCCCCTAAGAACAGATCTCTGGTTATAATATCAAAGCTTTGGGGAATGGGGAAAATGGATTTTAAATGTTGGATATTATCATCAAGATGGTTGGAAAGCTGCATGTCCTGTCCTCTTTTCTGGAAAATTTGCCTGAAAATTATTTTATGTAGTTTTTGGGAAGATTATTAAGATTTTTTTAAAAATATTGAGTTATCGATAAAATTGTGATACGTTTAGAAAAACTGTAAAACATAAGACAAAAAACGTGCCGGGAAGCAGAACAGAAAAAAAGGGCTGCGGCGCGGGATGGGAGAACGGATGAAAAACAGATTATATTATATTTTATTTCTTTTATATGCGGTCGTCATTGCCTTTGTGCTGTATCTGAACGGCATCTTTACGGGAGGAGAGGTTTCTCTGGTAAACCTTGCGATTAATATCGGTTTTCTGATTATTATAGGAGTGCTGTTTCTGATATCGTCGATCAGCTTTGGGAGACTCAATGCGGTGACCGATGAATTGATGGATTTTACGGACAGGCTTCAGAAAGAATATAAAGAGGCAAACGGAAGAAACCTTTGGAGTAATTATAAAGACAGAAGCAACGCCTTTGAAAATGAAGAACTAAGAACGGCATTTAATAAATACCGTTTACGCATCAAGAGCCTCAGAACGAAAAGAGGCATTTCACAATCCTGCGATTTGGAGGAATATATCAACGATGACCTTCTGGACAGAGTGGGAATGAATTTTTTCAATTCTGGTATATCGGGTACGCTGACAGGGCTGGGCATTCTTGGCACATTCCTCGGCCTTTCCATGGGACTCGGATCTTTTAACGGCAATGATATTTTTACGATTTCCGATAATGTGGGAACCTTGCTGTCCGGCATGAAGGTGGCGTTTCATACGTCGGTATATGGTATTTTCTTTTCCCTCGTATTTAATATCATATACCGGAGCATAATGTCAGATGCTTATGAAAAGCTGGAAGAGTTTTTATGCATGTTCCGCCAGACGGCACTGCCGCAGACGGCGAAAGAAGATGAAAGCTCGGCGGCGATGGTCGTATATCAGGCCGGAATCTCCGGCGCGCTTAAGCAGATGCTCGAGATTATGAAGGGGGATTCCGCAGAGCAGACGGCAGGAGTGGAACGAATTGTGGATAAATTCACCGGACAGATGCAGACGGCTCTGAATGCGGACTTTCAGAAGCTGGGAAGTACACTGAAAGCCGCGGGAGAAGCACAGGCGGTCAGCGCGGCGAATGCGAAGGAACTAATCGAGGCAGTTACCGCTTTGGTAGAAGTAAACCGCAATGTGCAGTCAGCGCTTGCCAAGGTGATGGACAGACAGGAAAAATTTGCGGGGGAATTGAGGGAACAAAAAGAAAAACTGGCAAATACTTGCAGCGAGATGAGCGATGAGATTACGAGCCAGCTTTATGCTTTCGACCAAATGAGGAGTTTATATGAAGAATAGACGAAAAAACAGGGAAGCTTTTGCGGAACATAGCTATTGGCAGTCCTATTCGGATATGATGGCGGCCTTGCTGTTAATTTTCATTTTAATCATAGCCATTACTCTTGCCGTTTATAAACAGAAAACGACGGATCTGGATCAGACGCGCCTGGAACTGGATACGGCGCAGTCGCAGCTGGAGTCCGTCATAACAGACCTGGAGAACTCCAAAGCGGAGATTGAGCGCTCCAACAAGGAACTGGCTTCCTCCCTTGCGGAGCTACAACAGGCATATGAAAAGGCAGCTTTGACGGAAGAAGAGTTGAACAAAGCGTATTTGGAAATCGAAAATGCAAGGCAGGAATTGGCAACTACAAAAAGTGAACTTCAGGACATTGTCGGTATCCGCACGGATATTATCGGGGCATTGCAGGATACCTTCCACAATTCCAGCATGAAGGTGGATGCCCAGACAGGCTCCATTACCTTTTCCTCCGACGTACTGTTCCGGTATAACAGCGCTACCCTGACTGCGGACAGTAAGGAAACTTTGAAGGAAATTATTCCGATGTACCTCGATGTGCTGCTGCAGGATCAGTTCCGGGGATATATTGCGGAAATCATTATTGAAGGGCATACGGATACGGACGGAGGCTACCAGAGCAATATGGAATTATCCTATGCGCGCGCCAATGCCGTAGCGGATTTCTGCCTGAATAAAAAGAACGGACTGAGCGAAGATAAGATCGAACAGCTGCAACAGATTCTTACCGTGAACGGAAAGTCATGGAGCAATCCGGTCTATAAGGAAGATGGGGACGGAAACCGGACAGAAACGGTGGATATGGCGTCTTCCAGGCGGGTAGAGATCAAGTTCCGGCTAAAAGAAGATGAAATGATAGAAAAAATTTCAGGGATATTATCCGCAGAATGACGAAGAAAGGTCAGGCATCCGAAAATAGCTTTCGGTGCCTGATTTTTTTCCTGCTTGATTTATATCTATGATTTTATTTTTAGTTGTGGTAAGATATACGGAGTGAAATACTGAAAAATGAACGATAGGCATAATGGAAAGAGGAAAGGTTAGAAAAATATGCTTGAAAAGATAGATGCGGTTATTTTTGATCTGGATGGTTCACTGGTGGACTCCATGTGGATATGGGCGCAGATTGATTTAGAATATCTTGGGAAATTCGGCATCGCCCTGCCGGAAAGCCTGCAAGCAGATATTGAGGGAATGAGTTTCAGCGAGACGGCGGGGTATTTTAAGAACCGCTTCGGGCTTGCCGATTCCGTTGAGAAGATCAAAGAGGACTGGAACGTTATGGCATGGGATAAGTATAGTTATGAAGTGCCGTTAAAAGAAGGGGTATTTGATTTTTTAGAAGTTTGCAGGGAGAGAGGAATCGCTCTCGGGATCGCCACCAGCAATTCCAGGGAATTAGTGGAAAGAATCGTATCGGTGCATGGACTGGAGAAGCATTTTTCCTGCATTATGACAGGCTGCGATGTGGCGAAGGGGAAACCGGCACCGGATATTTATCTGGCGGTGGCGGAGGAATTGGGAGTGGAGCCGGAGCGCTGCCTCGTATTTGAGGATATTATTCCCGGCATTTTGGCGGGGAAGGCGGCGGGGATGAAAGTATGCGCCGTAGAAGACCTATATTCCATCTCCCAAAAGGAAGAGAAAGCGGCGGCAGCCGATTATTATATTGCAGACTTTATTCAAATGCCTGACGATTGCAAAAGGAAACTGATATTATGAACGGATTTTTACCTGTATCGAAAGAAGAACTGACAGAAAGGGGGATTCACCAGCTGGATTTTGTTTACGTAACGGGAGACGCTTACGTGGATCATCCTTCTTTTGGCACGGCCATTATAAGCCGAGTGTTGGAGGCGAATGGATATACGGTGGGAATCATCCCGCAGCCCGACTGGAAAGATGAAAGAAGCGTGACGGTTCTGGGAAGGCCAAGGCTTGCTTTTCTCGTATCGGCCGGCAACATGGATTCTATGGTGAACCACTATTTCGTATCGAAAAAGCGCCGGCCGGGCGACGCCTATACGCCGGGAGGAGAGGCGGGGAAGCGGCCGGATCACGCGGTGGCGGTATACGGGAATCTGATCCGCCGTTCTTATAAAGATGTGCCGGTGATTATTGGCGGAGTGGAAGCCAGCCTCCGCCGTCTGGCTCATTATGACTATTGGTCGGACAGCTTTAAGCGCTCCGTGCTGCTGGACTCCCAGGCGGATCTGATCTCTTATGGAATGGGAGAACGGTCTATTGTGGAAATAGCGGATGCTTTGAACAGCGGCATTGCGGTAAAAGATATTACTTTTATTGCCGGGACGGTATATAAGACAAAGGATATTTCCGGCGTATATGAAAGCATTCTTCTGCCTTCTTATGAAGAAATGAGGGAAAAACCGGAGGCTTATGCGGACAGCTTCCGCCAGCAATACCAGAATACCGATCCGGTGAACGGAAAATATTTGATAGAACCTTATCCGAACGGCGTTTATGTGGTGCAAAATCCGCCCGCCAGGCCGTTGACAACGGAAGAAATGGATGCGGTTTATGATTTGCCTTATCAGAGGGCGTATCATCCTTCTTATGAAGAAAAAGGAGGAGTCCCGGCGATTGCGGAAATCCAGTTTTCCCTGATCAGCAATAGGGGATGTTTTGGAGGCTGCAATTTCTGCGCGCTTACTTTCCACCAGGGGAGAACGGTTCAGGTGAGGAGTCATGCTTCTATTATAAAAGAAGCGGAAAAAATGACAAAGGAACCGGGGTTTAAAGGCTATATTCATGATGTGGGAGGGCCGACTGCTAATTTCCGGCGTCCTTCCTGCGAAAAACAACTATCTATGGGAGTATGCAGGGAGAGACAATGTCTGTTCCCGAAACCATGTAAAAATCTGACGGTGGATCACAGCGATTATTTGGAACTTTTGCGCAAACTGCGATCCATACCGGGCGTAAAAAAAGTATTTATCCGTTCGGGCATACGCTTTGATTATCTAATGGCTGATGCGGACGATGCTTTTTTCCGTGAATTGGTGGAACATCATGTGAGCGGGCAGCTCAAAGTGGCTCCGGAACATATTTCGGACGCAGTGCTTTCCAAAATGGGCAAGCCCTCCAACGATGTTTATGAAAAATTTGTCAGAAAATATCATATGATGAATGAGCAAATAGGAAAAAAACAGTTTTTGGTTCCTTATCTGATGTCTTCCCATCCGGGTTCCACATTGGGGGAGGCGATAAAATTAGCAGAATATTTAAGAGACCTTGGCTATATGCCGGAACAGGTACAGGATTTTTATCCGACTCCATCCACGGTATCTACGGTTATGTATTATACGGGGATCGACCCGGTCAGCGGCAAAAAAGTGTATGTATGCCGCAATCCCCACGAAAAGGCAATGCAGAGAGCGCTGATCCAATACAGGAACCCGAAGAACTATGACCTGGTGAGGGAAGCCTTGGCAAAAGCCGGAAGGGAAGATCTGGTCGGCTTTGATAAAAAGTGCCTGATCAGGCCGAGAAAGGGAGAGAAAGCGGGGAGCATAAGGGAAGAAAAGAAAGAGAGCAGGACGATGGCAAACCGCAAGAAGGGAAAAAAGAAAACGATCAGAAATATTCATAAAAAGAAGAGTTAGAATGGCCGCGGACGGGCGGCAAGGGGGTGGCATGAAAAAGAAAATCGCTATTATTACAGGGGCTTCTTCGGGAATTGGACAGGAATTTGCGTTCCAGTTGGATGAGATCATGCACGAATTGGATGAAATATGGCTCATTGCAAGAAGAAGAGAGCGTTTGGAGGAATTGGCAAAAGTGCTGGAAACCGGGTGCAGAACGATTGCCATGGATGTGACGGAAGAGCGGGATATGGAACTGTTCCGCAATATTCTTGCAACGGAGGACGTCTCTGTCCGTATGCTGGTAAATTGTGCAGGTTATGGACTGATGGGAAGATTTGACGGAATAAGCATCGAAGAACAGCTGGGAATGCTGGAAGTGAATTGCAAAGCGCTGACAAGGATGACCTATGAATGCATTCCGTATATGTGCAAAAACGGCCGTATCATTCAACTGGCATCCAGCGCAGCTTTCGTGCCCCAAAAGAATTTTGCCGTATATGCTGCTGCCAAATCCTACGTTCTTAGCTTTTCCAGGGCTTTGCGGGAGGAATTAAGGGAAAGGGATATATGGGTGACGGCGGTATGTCCGGGGCCTGTGGAGACGGAATTTTTTGATATTGCGGAAAAATACGCCTCTACGCTGGCGGTAAAAAAATTGACCATGGTTCCCCCGCAGAAGGTGGTAAGGGATGCGCTGAGGGATTCTTACCATAAGAAGGCGCTTTCCATATGCAGCCTTCCGATGAAGGCTTTTGGTATTTTGACAAAAACGGTTCCTCATGGGTGGATATTATCCGTTATGGGGCTTTTGAAATAGAAAGAATAAGGGAGCTGGGAAATATATGGGCAGGAAACGAGTTGCCAAAGGGCAGTACGGTTATATCAAACAACAGAAAATATGGGCCAGCGTCAGAACAATTTTTCTGTATGCGGTATCGCTTTCCCTTTTTGGGATTGGGATATGGGAGACGGGATCGAAGGAAAATCTTTTGACGGTAGTTGCCATCCTTGGATGTCTGCCGGCGGGGAGGAGTACGGTGAATATGGTCATGTTTTTGCGGGCGGAAGGCTGTTCGGGTGAGGCAAAAGAGAAGATCGGCGGATACGCCGGCGGATTCATGGAATTATATGATATGTTTTTTACTTCCTATGAAAAAAATTATCAAGTCAGCCATATGGTGGTGAAAGACCATATCGTGTGCGGTTATTCGGAAAATAAAAAAATGGATATTCAGGCGTGTGAGAAACATTTGGCCGCTCATCTGAAGCAGGGAGGGTGCAAAGGCGCGGCTGTGAAAATATATGATGATATTGAAAAATATTGTGAAGGGTTAAAAAACCTCCGTACACAGGAAAAGCAGGGTTCTGCGGAAGGCGAAGCGAAGAAAGCGGAGGCGGAAATATTGGAGAACCTGCTGGCTATCGCCCTGTGAGAGAGGCGGCGGGGAAAAGAATGGAGAGAATGTATGATTAAGGTCAGGGTGGCGGAACGGGATGCGGGACAAAGGCTGGATAAATACCTGAGGAAATATTTGGCAAAAGCGCCTTCCAGTTTCGTATACAAGATGCTGAGAAAAAAGAATATTACCTTAAACGAAAAGAAGGCGTCCGGGAACGAAATGCTTCGGGCGGAGGATGAAATCGCGATGTTTTTGTCCGACGATACGATCCTCAAATTCGGCGGGGCGATTCCGGGGGGAGAAAAATATAATGGCACGGGACAGGAAAGCAGAAGATTCCAGCAGTATAAAGAAGCCTATGAAGCTTATGGAGAACTTGGGATTGTTTATGAAAATGATCATGTGCTGATAGTAAATAAGCCGGTAGGAATGCTGACACAGAAGGCCGCTCCGTCCGACCGGTCTTTAAATGAATGGCTGATCGGTTATCTCATGGCCAAGGGAGAGGCGGACGAGCATACGCTGCATACGTTCAAACCATCTGTCTGTAACCGGCTGGACCGGAATACAAGCGGGCTGGTGCTGTGCGGAAAGACTCTGGCAGGAAGCCAGAAAATGAGCGCGCTGCTGAAAGACAGGAGTCTGCGCAAATTTTATTCTTTATATGTGAAAGGCGTGGTAACGCAGGAGGCCCGTATAGAAGGAAGCCTGAAAAAAGATGAGAATACGAATAAAGTGGAATTGTGCCGGGATGCTTCGGACGGAGAAGCGGTGGACGTCCTGACGGTATATAAGCCGATTAAGAATTACCGCAATATCACTTTGCTGGAAGTGGAGCTTATTACGGGAAAGACCCATCAGATACGCGTGCATCTGGCAAGCGTGGGACATCCTGTCATCGGGGATTATAAATATGGATATTTCGAGTGGAATGACAGATATAAGAAAAAATATGGGATAACAACCCAGCTGCTTCATGCGATCCGTCTGGAATTCCCGCAGATGGAAGGCGAGTGGGCGGATATGTCCGAACTCGTGTTGACGGCGGAACCGCCGGAAATCTTCCGCATTTTGGATGAAGGGGAAGGGTGAGGCATGGCAACTTGGAACTCCAGAGGACTGAGGGGATCTACCTTGGAAGATCTGATCAACAGGACAAACGAAAAATATATGGAAAACGGGCTGGCGCTCATTCAGAAAATCCCAACCCCTATTACGCCCATCAATATCGATAAGGAAAACGGTCAGATCACGCTGGCTTATTTTGACCAGAAGAGTACGGTCGATTATATCGGCGCCGTACAGGGGATTCCGGTCTGCTTCGATGCGAAAGAATGCACGAAAGACACTTTTGCCCTTCAGAATATTCATGAACATCAGGTGGAATTTATGCGTTTATTCGAAAAACAGGGCGGAATCGCTTTTTTTGTGATATATTATACGCATAAAGAGACACTCTATTATCTGCCTTATGAAATGCTGCGTTATTTTTGGGACAGGGCAAAAGAGGGAGGAAGGAAGAGTTTCCGGTTTGACGAACTGAATCCGGAATATATTATGCAAAAGAAAAGCAATATATTTGTGCCTTATTTGGATATGATACAGAAAGACTTGGATGACAGGGAATAAAGGAGAAAGAATGAATAAAAAATTAGTACATACGCCGGAAGGTGTGAGGGATATTTACGGGGAAGAGTATGCAAAAAAGCTGCGGATAGAGAGTCTGATCATGGAAAATATCAGAAGCTATGGTTATGAAGACATCCAGACTCCCACCTTCGAATTTTTTGATGTATTTTCTAAGGAAGTGGGAACGACGCCTTCCAGGGAACTATACAAATTTTTTGATAAGGAAGGGAATACGCTGGTATTGCGGCCTGATTTCACGCCATCCATCGCCAGATGTGCGGCGAAATATTTTCCGGAGACGGATGTGCCGGTACGTTTCTGTTATATGGGAAATATTTTTACGAACAATTCCAATCTGCAGGGGAAGCTGAAGGAAGCTACCCAGATGGGAGCGGAGCTGATCGGGGATGCTTCGGCGGAGGCGGACGGAGAAATGGCGGCGATGGTGATCGAATCCCTGCTTGCGGCAGGATTGAAGGATTTCCAGCTGAGCGTGGGAAATGTGGAGTATTTCAAGGGAATATGCATGGAAGCGGGGCTGGATGAGGAGACAGAACTGGAATTGCGGGAATTTATTTCCGGGAAAAATTATTTTGGAGCGGAAGAACTTCTTCGGGAAAAACAAGTAGCGGGGAAATACAGAGATGCCTTGCTGCAGGTGACGGATTTATACGGATCTTGCGACGCTCTGGGACAGGCGAAGGCATTAGTATATAACGAGCGTTCCCTGGAGGCGATCGGACGCCTGGAGGCGCTTTATGAAGTACTTTGCTGTTATGGCGTGGAAAAATATGTTTCCTTTGATCTTGGGATGTTGAGCAAGTATCATTATTATACGGGAGTGATTTTTAAAGCGTATACTTACGGCGTGGGGGACGCTATTGTAAAGGGAGGAAGGTATGATACTCTTCTGGGGCGTTTTGGGAAAAATGCGCCGGCTATCGGATTTATGGTAGTGATCGATGATCTGATGGCGGCCCTTGAAAGGCAGGGCATCGAGACCGAGCTTCCCCCCAGGGCGGAAGCAATGGAATATACAAAGGAGACGTATCGGGAAGTTCTGAAAGAAGTAAAAAAACTTCGGGCGGAAGGAAAGCGGGCGGTTATGATGCCGAAGAGAAGAATAAAAGGAGAAACGGAGGATCAATGATGGAAGAGACGCGCTATTTGACGTTTGCTTTGGGAAAAGGGCGCTTGGCGAATAAAACGCTGGAACTGCTGGAGGAAATAGGAATCACCTGCGAAGAAATGAAAGATAAGAGTTCCAGAAAACTGGTGTTTGTCAATGAAGAAAGAAAACTTAGGTTCTTTTTGGCAAAGGGGCCGGATGTACCCACCTATGTGGAGTACGGAGCGGCGGATATCGGTGTGGTAGGAAAAGATACCGTTTTAGAGGAAAACAGAAGGGTGCATGAGGTACTCGATCTGGGCTTCGGAAAGTGCAGGATGTGCGTGTGCGGACCGGAAAGCTCGCGGGAACTGTTAAAGCATCATGAAAGGATACGAGTCGCCAGCAAATATCCAAACATTGCAAAAGATTATTTTTATAATAAAAAACACCAGACCGTTGATATTATCCGGTTAAACGGATCGGTGGAGCTGGGACCCATGGTCGGGCTTTCGGATGTGATCGTGGATATTGTGGAAACGGGTTCCACCCTGAAGGAAAACGGACTGGCCGTTCTGGAAGAGATATGTCCCCTGTCAGCGCGCATGATCGTGAATCAGGTGAGTATGCAGATGCAGACGGAGAGGATACGAAAGCTGATTTACGAAATAAGAGAACATTTAAAATAGTGAAATATTTATAAAGGGTTTGAAAGGAGGAGGCAGCATGGGCATCAAGGAGTATAAAGGAATCATAATCGCGTGTATCGCCGGGATCTGCGCTATTATTTGCGTGTCGATCATGACGGTGAGCCTGGTATCTTACAAGAAAACTTCAGGAAGCGGGGGGATTACGGCGACCGGATCCGCAAGCTGTGATTTTGAATCGGATCTGATCGTTTGGAGAGGAAGTTTTACCGCGTATGGGGAAACTACCCAGGAGGCTTATCAGATCATCAAGAGGGATGCGGAGGTTATAAAAAAATATTTGCAGGACAATGGTGTGACGGAGGAAGAAATGATCTTCGGGTCGGTGGATATTTCCCAGCGGTGGGAATATGAATATAACGAAGAAGGGTACGAGATCGGTTATTACTTGGTAGGCTATGACTTGGAACAGCAAATCTGCGTGACTTCTAACGATGTGGATAAAGTGGATCCCATTTCGAGGGATAGTTCCCAGCTGATCGAAGCGGGTGTAGAGTTTTTTTCCGATTCCCCGGAATATTATTATACAAAACTGGATGAACTAAAGCTTCAGCTCATTGAAGAAGCGACGGTAAATGCAAAGGAAAGAATCGATATTATAATGGAGGGAACCGGAGGCAGGACGGGAAAACTTTTGAATGCAAATCTGGGCGTTTTCCAGATTACCGCGCAGAATACGAATTCCGATTACAGTTACGGCGGCGCTTTCGATACCAGCTCCAGACAGAAAACGGCTTCGATTACCGTCAAATTGAATTATAGCGTGGAATAAAATCAATAAAGATGAGGTGGAATATGAGAACGATAAAACTGACGGAAGATACCAAAAAGGATCTGTTGAACAGTCTTTTAAAAAGAAGCCCTAATAATTATGAACAATATGAATCCGTGGTTGCCGATATTATTTCCAATGTCCGCGAGAAGGGGGACGAAGCGGTCTTTGCCTATACAGAGCAATTCGACCGGTGCAGGATAGACGCTTCTACCATACGGGTAAGGAAGGAAGAAATTGCAAGGGCTTATGAAATGGTGGATGCAGGGCTGGTGGAGGTTATGAGAAAGTCTGCGGAGAATATCCGGGCATTCCATACGAAACAGCTCCATAATTCATGGATTGATACGAGAAGGGATGGCTCCCTTTTGGGGCAGAAGATCACGCCTATTGGGATATCCGGCGTATATGTACCGGGCGGTAAGGCGGCTTATCCCTCCAGTGTGCTGATGAACGTGATTCCGGCAAAGGTGGCAGGAGTGGAACGGGTGATCATGACAACGCCTCCTGATGCCGGAGGAGAGGTATATGCCGGGACTCTGGTGGCGGCGGATATTGCAGGAGTGGATGAGATTTATAAAGTTGGGGGAGCCCAGGCAGTGGCCGCCATGGCCTTTGGAACCGAAAGCATACCAAAGGTAGATAAGATCACGGGACCGGGGAACATTTTCGTGGCTCTGGCCAAAAAAGCATGTTTCGGATATGTGAGCATCGATTCCATCGCCGGACCGAGCGAAATACTGGTGATTGCGGACGAAACGGCGAATCCGCGTTATGTGGCGGCAGACCTGCTTTCCCAGGCGGAGCATGACGAATTGGCAAGCGCAATACTGATTACAACCAGCGAGAATCTTGCGGCAGAAGTGGGAGCAGAAGTGGAGGAATTTTTAAAAGTACTGTCCCGAAAAGAAATTATTGGAAAATCTTTGGAAAATTATGGATATATACTGATTGCGGAAACGATGGAAGATGCTGTGGAGGCCGCCAATGAAATTGCCTCCGAGCATGTGGAAATACTGACAGCCGATCCTTATGAGATAATGACGAAGGTAAAAAACGCGGGTGCGTTGTTTTTAGGGGAATATTCTTCGGAACCGCTGGGAGATTATTTTGCGGGACCAAACCATATTCTTCCGACAAACGGAACGGCAAAATTTTTCTCGCCGCTTAATGTGGATGATTTTTTGAAAAAAACAAGCATTATATCATATTCTAAGGAAGCGTTGCGGGCCGTTCATAAAGATATTGAATTATTTGCGGAAAGCGAGGGGTTGACGGCTCACGCAAATTCCATTAAAGTAAGATTTGAGGAATGACAGGATGTTGATTGGCCGGATCGGTCAATACATTGTCTGGATTTGAGATGCCGCGAAGCGGAATGATGGAGGTTAGTATGGAAAGACAGGCGACGGTGGAGCGGAAAACGAAAGAAACGGATATTTTTTTAAGGCTCGATATAGATGGAAACGGAAAGGGAGAAGTCGATACGGGAATCGGATTTTTGGATCATATGCTGGAGGGCTTTGCGCGTCATGGCTTTTTTAATCTAGAGGTAAAAGTGAAGGGGGATCTGCATGTGGATGGGCATCATACCGTGGAAGATGTGGGGATCGTCCTCGGACAGGCGGTGAAAGGGGTTCTGGGAAATAAAACTGGGATAAGGCGTTATGGTTCCTTCATCCTTCCGATGGATGATGCATTGGTTTTATGTGCTGTGGATCTGTGCGGTCGTCCTTATTTCAGCTATGAATGCGAGTTCCCTGCGGAGAGGATCGGCGGACTGGATACGGAACTGATCAGGGAGTTTTTCTATGCGGTTTCTTATTCGGCGGGAATGAATCTTCATATCAAAATGATCTCTGGCATAAACAGTCATCACATGGCGGAGGCTATGTTCAAATCTTTCGCAAAAGCTTTGGATGAAGCGGCGGGCAAAGATGGGAGGCTCCGGGACGTGTTAAGTACAAAGGGAAGTCTGGCATAACGTTCCGGTGCGATAAAATTTCAAAGGAGAAGGGTGTATGGGCAGTCAATATAAAAAATTGGTTCCTTGCATTTATTTGTATAAGGGCAATGCGGTAAAAAGTTTATCCGATATTACCATTATAGATACGGATCCGGTAACGCTGGCAAAGTATTACAGTGATAATCACGGGGATGAGCTTCTTGTTTTCGATATGTCGAAGGGGGATACGGAACATGAAGAAGCATTGGATATTATAAAGGAGATTTGCAAAGCGGTGGAAATTCCGGTGATCGGAGCCGGCAATGTGCGCCGTATGGAAGATATAAAGAAACTTTTATATGTAGGCTGCAAAAAGGCAGCTTTGAACTATTCCAAACCGGAAAATATCGAGCTTACGGAAGAAGTATCCAAAAGATTCGGCAAAGAAAAGATAGCAGCATGTTATGCGAGGATGGAAACGCTTCTGGAATACAAGGGGCTTCTGGAAGAATTTGTCGATGAACTTATTTTGGTGGAAGCGGCGACATTGAGGGAAAGCCTGAACGAATGGGACGGACATCCCCAGATACTGACGCTGCTCCCGGAAGTTTCTCTCGATAAACTGATAGAGATTCTTTCTTCCCCTGCTATCTGCGGGATCACGGGATATGCCATTAATGAGAATGCAAGAGAGCTTTCGGCAGTCAAATCTTTGTGCCAGGGGAATGGAATAAAAGTGAATACGTTTGAATCTTCTTTTCATTGGGCTGATTTTAAGCGGAATTCGGACGGACATGTGCCGGTCGTTGTCCAGGATTATAAGACTGGAGAGGTGCTGATGGTGGCTTATATGAATGAAGAGGCTTTTCAGACGACGCTTCATACCGGAAAGATGACTTATTACAGCAGAAGCCGTAAGGAGCTTTGGATCAAGGGAGAGACCAGCGGACATTACCAGTATGTCAAGTCGCTGACGGCAGACTGCGATATGGATACGATACTGGCAAAAGTTTCCCAAGTGGGCAATGCCTGCCATACGGGAAGTTATTCCTGCTTTTTCAATGAAATCGTAACGAAAGAGTGCGCAGAAACCAATCCCTTAAAGGTATTCGAGTCTGTGATGGGCGTGATTGAGGATAGGAAAATTCATCCAAAGGAAGGATCTTATACTAATTATTTATTCGATAAGGGACTGGATAAGATATTGAAAAAGCTGGGAGAAGAGGCGACGGAGATCATTATTGCTTCCAAGAATCCGAATCCGAATGAAATCAAATATGAAATCGCCGATTTTCTTTACCATATGATGGTTCTTATGGCGGAAAGGGGCGTCAGCTGGGAAGAAATCATTGAAGAATTGGCAAAGAGATAAAAAATGAATAAAGGGAAATGATAATGGCGGGACTGCATAGATTTGCAGTTCCGTTCATATATTTTAAAAAGAATTTTCAGGAATGGATCGGCATGAATATTATCAAAAGATATAAAAAGACCATTTTTGTTGTTTCCCTTTTATGCGCTATGTTTTTTGCCGGGCGCGGCGTTGGCTACCTGACGCAGGACCTTGGTCTGCCGGGCGTAAATTCGGTGGGGTCTTCCCGCATTGCGGCTTCAGAGAACTGGGGGCTTGGGGGATATGGGGACGGCGTAAAGCCTACGGGAATCGCTTCCGCAGAAGAATTGAAAAAGTATGATGCATATTTTGTAGGGGAGGGGGAGGAAAAAGTAATTTATCTGACTTTTGATGCAGGTTATGAGAACGGGAATACAGAGCCGATTTTGGATGCTTTAAAGAGGCACCAGGCGCCTGCGACTTTTTTTGTCGTGGGGCATTATCTGGAATCGGCTCCGGAATTGGTAAAACGGATGGTGGAAGAAGGACACTGCGTAGGAAACCATACATACCACCATCTGGATATGTCGCAAATATCGGATATGGCATCCTTCCGTAAGGAAATGGATGATGTGGCAAATCTGTTCCGACAGATTACAGGAGAAGAACTTTCCATGTATTACCGGCCTCCTCAGGGCAAGTATAGCGTAGAAAACCTAAAGATGGCAAAAGAACTGGGTTATCAAACCTTTTTCTGGAGCCTTGCTTATGTGGACTGGTATCAGGATGAGCAGCCGTCGAGAGAGGAAGCGCTGGAAAAACTGACAGGGCGCATTCATCCGGGCGCGGTCGTGCTTTTGCATAGCACATCGAAGACGAATGGGGAAGTTCTGGATGAACTTCTTGGCGAATGGGAGAAAATGGGATACAGCTTCCGGCCATTGTCGGATCTGATAATAACTTCTCGGAATCTCAATGAATGAGATTCCAACTGAAAATTGACAACTGAATATCGTGCAGGAAAAGAAATTTGAGAAAAATGGACATAAACATTGGACATAGCGGGTACTATGCCTTGAAAAATCTTATGGAATCGCTTAAGATATCATTATTAGGCGGTCAATCCTAATAATGATTCTTGAAATGCCTCAGCAGATGGCATTTCCCAGGCATCAAGGTGTTGGAGCATCATGATGCCGTAGAGGCGGCAGTACCACATCTTAGTCGAGCGGTGCCTGCCGTCTTCTAATTTATAGTCCTCTTTCTCGCGCTTGTTGGAGCGTTCCACGGAAGTCCTTCTGTCATATTCCTTTTCCCATGCTTTAGAGTCCCTTGGCGGTATGTTAAATAACCTTGGATTGTCATCGGTAAAGATGTGTACGGTTCTTCCATATTTCGCCGGTGAACAAGGGTGTTCACAGAAACAGCCACGCTTCCGGTTTGATTTCGGGCACCGGTATTTTGCGCGGTGCTTGGCAGCTTCATATCCATCTTTATGCATACGTAAGCCCATTTTACAGACGGGGACACCATCATCATCAATAGTGAAATCATCCTTATAAGTGAAATATCCGGTATGTCCGGGGTTGAGGTCAATAAAAGGAACGATATTTTCCCGTCTGCAGTATTCATAAACAGCGTAAGCATCGTGTGCAGAATCCAGAAGGAGCTTTTCAATGCGGAATTCCGGAAGATATGCTTTCATGGTGAAAAAGGAATGCAGGAAGGAAAGCATGTCATGCCGGGAGGCCCGCTCTAAAAGCGGAAACACAGGGAGGTCGCTGAAGGAATCGGAAGCCACATACATGTAGAGGTGGTATCCGAAGAAATAACATTCCCGGTGGGAGTCCCATCCCCAGTTGCAGTCGGGCTGGGAATAATGGCGTTTGCAGTTACAGGAAGAACAGCCTTTCTCCTTACAATCGCAGATGCGCTTTT
>OFHN01000073.1_pt1 | contig 91933 bp, 72 predicted proteins | sample 1521321 | NCBI WGS metagenome assembly OFHN01 (sample SAMEA3504130, study PRJEB24116) | mouse gut metagenome | biome: mouse gut; feature: mouse-associated habitat; material: faeces | place: Denmark | collected 2011
CATCACGGACTTTTGGACGGACAATCTACTGGAACTGATTTTACGGAAAGACAACCTGAACAAAGCATACAGGAAAGTGAGATCAAACAAAGGCAAAGGTGGAATTGACGGAATGCAGGTGGATGAACTTCTGCCCTACCTGAAAGAAAACCAGAGCGAAATCATCCGGAAGATAAGGGAAGGGAAATACAAACCCAACCCAGTCCGCAGGGTAGAAATACCCAAGGAAGAAAAGGGAAAGGCCAGAAAATTAGGAATACCCACTGTCGTAGACCGCTTGATCCAACAGGCGGTCACCCAGGAACTGGCGCCGTTGTTTGAGCCACAGTTTTCAGAGAACAGCTATGGGTTCAGACCGGGAAGGAGCCAGCACGACGCAATAAAAGCCTGTAAGAAAAATGTAGACGAAGGGTATGAGTATGTGGTGAGCATGGATCTGGAGAAATTCTTTGATACGGTGAACCACAGCAAACTGATAGAGGTGCTGTCACGGACGATAAAGGACGGACGGGTAATATCACTGATACACAAATACCTGAATGCAGGAGTATTGCAGAACGGATTCTATGAGAAGACGGAAGAAGGCGTGCCGCAGGGAGGGCCATTAAGTCCGCTATGTGGGAACGTGATGCTGAATGAACTGGATAAGGAACTGGAACGCAGGGGGCACCGATTCGTGAGGTACGCCGACGATGCGCTGATATTCTGCAAAAGCAGGAAAAGCGCGGAGAGGACGCTTGCGAACATGATCCCATTTATAGAAGGGGAAATATTCCTGAAAGTAAACCGAGCCAAGACAACAGTAACCCATGTGAGCAGGATAAAGTATCTGGGATACGCATTTTACCGGAACAAAGGGAAGTGCAGATTTCGAGTACACCCTAAGAGTGCCCAAAAGATGAAAGACAGGCTAAGGGAGATAACCCAGAAGAATAAAGGGTGGGATAACGAATATCGGAGACAGAAACTAGCGGAGTATGTCAGAGGGTGGATAAATTATTACAAACTTGCAGACATGAAAGGACTGATGACGGAGACAGATGAATGGCTCCGGCGCAGGATCCGGGCAATCTATTGGAAACAATGGAAAAGGGTGAAGACGAGGTACCGAAATCTAAGGGCGTTAAAGCTTGAGGAATGGCAGGTGCATCAGATAGCTAACAGCCGGAAGGGTTACTGGAGGACAGCGCAGATATTAAGTGTTGCCCTCACCAATAAAATAATAGCCAAGCTGGGTTATATCTCCATGCTTGACTATTATCTGAAAGTTGCGTGAAAACTATTGAACCGCTGTATACCGAACGGTACGTACAGTGGTGTGGGAGGTCGGCTGCTCAACTAATGGGTAGCCTCCTACCCGATAAGAAATTCAAGATTACATTACCGTATCCAGTACCGAACCGGTTCCTGCCGCATTGTAGCCGCCCTGGCTGGTGTATGTCTGACCGTTCAGGGAATTGCCCTGGGTCGCATAGCGGTAAATCTGGTTGAGGCGGTCCGTCATCTTTTCACCGAAGGAGTATGCTCCGCTGAACAGACTCTTCACAGTGCTCATGTCGGCTTCCATGAATTTCTCCTCGTCGATGGACAGTGACTTGTCGGAATTAATGGTAACGCCCAATCTGGAGAAAGCGCTCTTGTTGCTGCTGACAAGGCTCTTTAAAAGATCGGCCTGTTTTATAACATTGGAATTCTTACTGTCGGCTGTATCTTCCAAAAGCTCATTGTAATCTTTGACCAGAGTGGAGAACACATCGAATACACTGTCCTTGTTATCGTCGTTGATGATCATGGCTCCCAGCTTCTCAACAGACTTGTAAAGTGCGCTTGCGGAAGCTGCCGAAGCCGCGTCTTTGGCAGTCGTGGAAGTAACCTTGTCGGAACTGTCTGTCTTGTCACCGGAAGAAACACTGCCCGTGCTGCCGGCATATTTGGCTTTGGCGGAAGTAACCGCTTCACCTTCCCCCGCCTTGCGGTAGATCGTGCTGGCTCTGTCAGCCGCTTTGTCCGCGAAAGAGCCGATGCCCTTAAACAGAGTGGTCAGCGTAGGCACGTTGGTGGATCCCGTCTTCTCATTCACCTTCTTGAAGGTGTCCTCGTCGATGGACAACGTGCGGTCTGCATTCATTGTAATACCGACTTTGGAAAATAACTTGTAATTCTGATACGTATAATCGTTCAGAGCGTCCGCCTGTGCCTTGACGGCGCTGTTATTGCTCTTGGATGCCGCTTTCATCATGGAATTATAATCTTTGACAAAAGCCGAAACTTTGTCGTACAGCTCATCGATATTGTCTGCGCTGTAATCAAGAGCATTCATGCCTGTCGCTGTCTCGTAGAATTTCCTTGCTGCGCTGGCAGATGCAGCATCCTGCTCTTTCGTCTTGGAACCGCTCTTGGAACCATCTTCCTCTTCTTCGGCATCTTTAACCTTGGCGTAGTAGGATTTCATCATCTTGCCGTAGCTGCCGTTCTTGATGGAAGCGTAATCCGATAATAAAGACGCCCCGCCGACTTCACCGGCCCCGGCGCCTCCGCCCAACAGAGCGGAATACGTGTCGTTAAGACCTGAATTTAAACCATTTAAACCAATTCCCATATCAATCGCCCTCCATGTGTCGCAGGAAACAACCTGCAAAATTTGACTTCCCTGTCTTTTTCCGAATAAAAATTGTGGTCATAATTATGTCATTATGCCATCAAGATAGAACTGTTTTGAGAAAATACGCTTACTGCATAAAATAACGTTTCTCTATATATTATCTCGGCATTTATGCCTTTTTGTAAAGGGGAAAATGCAAAATTTCCCAGCTGTTTTATGACATTTTTGGGGACATTTACAACAGTCCTGGCATGGTCGGGGCAGCAGCTGACGGGGCTGGATGAATTTGCTGCAGGTATTGCGGTGATCAGTCAAGTTTCAGGTCGTTTTCCCGGATCCAGCCGATCCTGCGCAGGAAGTTACATATAATCAGAGAAAGAACGGCGGGCAGTACGAAGCTGACAAGGAGCAGCCCGATCCAGTCAAAGGCCGTGATGGCTGCTTTGCTTCCGGCGGCGATGTCGCTGACCCAGCCCGTGTAGACGCCGATCTGGCCCACCAGACCGCAGGTGCCCATACCGGAGGAGACGGGCGTGCCGTTCATCTGCAGCTTAAAGATGCAGGTGGCGACAGGACCTGTGACGGCGGAAGCAATGATGGGCGGAATCCAGATCCGCGGGTTTTTTACGATATTGCCCATCTGCAGCATAGAGGTTCCCAGTCCCTGGGAGATCAGGCCGCCCCATTTATTTTCCCGGAAGCTCATCACCGCAAAGCCGACCATATTGGCACAGCAGCCTGCCACGGCGGCTCCGCCTGCCAGCCCGGTGAGGGAGAGAGCGGCGCAGATGGCTGCGGAGGAGATGGGAAGGGTCAGTGCGACGCCCACCAGTACAGAGACGATGATCCCCATCAGGAAAGGCTGTAAGTCGGTGGCCCACATGATCAGCTGTCCCAGAGAGCTGGCCGCAGCGCCGATACCGGGGGCCAGCAGCGTGGAGAGCGCAACTCCGGTGAAGATGGTCACGAAAGGCGTGACGAGAATATCAACTTTCGTCTCCTTAGAGACTACTTTGCCGCACTCCGACGCCAAAATGGCGATGATCAGAACCGCCAGCGGGCCGCCGGCACCTCCCAGCTCATTGGCTGCGCCGCCTACGGCTGCCAGAGAGAAGAGCACAAGCGGCGGGGCCTGCAGGGCGAAGCCGATGGAGATCGCCATGGCCGGGCCGGCTACGGCGGCCGCATAGGTGCCGATGGTCACCAGATATGCCAGTCCGGTCTGCTGTCCCAGCGTCTTGATGATGGTGCCGATCAGGAGAGAGCAGAACAAACCCTGTGCCATGGCGCCCAGACAGTCCACGCCGTAGCGTTTAAAGGAGAAGATGATGTTTTTGCGTTGCAGAAATGCTTTCATGGTCGTTTGATTCCTTTCCGGGAAATTTGCGCTGCAGCTTTGATCTGGTCAACCGTGATTTCGTAAAAACGGAAATCGTAGTGTAAACAGCAGCGGTTTTAATGTAAAGTCAACTGTCTTGTCAGTTAAGATTATATATTATTGTAGTGACTTGCGGGGAAATGTCAAGAGGGGATTGTGAACAGGATTTCTCCGATGTCATAATTGGGGATCAGCGTGATTAAGTTAATCCGGCCAAACTTGACATTGCCAGAAATTTTGAAAAAAGGTATGATAAAATCAGGTATCATAACTTTCCGGGGAAGCATATTCCAGGCTGTATCAGGCAGACTATATGAGGGATGGGTATTTTTGGCAGACAGCCGGATGGTTCGTGGAAAGATGCAGGGCTATCATGAAGAGGAGAGAGGAGCAAGGTTGAAAAATCACACTGATGTGCTGATTTTTCAACTGCGAGTTTGTGCCGGAGCCACAAACTCGAAATTGCAGAGCCAAATTTGAAATTTGGCTCGCAGTCTCCGCAAAAAAACTGCTTCGGCATGGAGGTAAAGATGGATGAACTTGCTGTATGGCTGCAAGAGCATGAAGCACAGATGATAGAAGATATTGGCGGGCTGGTGGGCATTGAGAGTGTGGCGGACGAAAACGGCTTTGCGGCGTGTTGTCAGGCGATGGAGCAGATGGCCGGTTACGCCGGACGGGACGGCATGGAAACGACCCGGCACGAGGACTATTGTATTTCCATAACAATGGGCAGCGGAGAGAAAGAGATCGGCATCTGGAATCATCTGGATGTAGTGCCGGCGGAGGGAAACTGGCTGTATCCGCCTTTTGCGATGCAGGCAAAGAACGGATTTCTGATCGGCAGGGGCGTGCAGGATAACAAGGGGCCGGCGGTGGTGGCCTACTATGCGATGCGCTACTTACGGGAAAAGGGCCTGCTGCAGAATATCCGGGTACGACAGATTCTCGGTGTCAGGGAAGAAGTGGGCATGGAAGATGTGAAGTATTATGTAAACCACTACAAGGTGCCGGACTACTCCTTTGTGGCGGATTGCGGTTTTCCGGTCTGCTGCGGAGAGAAGGGAATCTGCCGCGTGGAACTGGAGACGGAAGCGGTACTGGGGCAATTCCTGCGTCTGGAGGGCGGGACCGTGTGTAACAGCGTGCCGGAACATGCCGTGGCGGAACTGCTCCTGCAGGGTAAGAAGATGGAGATTGAAGGCGCGGGCGTGAGCGGTCATGCTGCTGCTCCGGAGGGGACAGTGAATGCGGTGGGCGTTCTGGCAGACAGGATACCGATGGAGCTGCTGGAAGAGAAGGAACGGCGCACGGCGCTTTTTCTCAAGGAGGCAGCGTCAGACGGCTATGGAGAAGGGCTGGGAATTGCCTGTGCGGATGCGCTTTCCGGCAGGCTGACCTGCAATGCGGGAGTCGTAAGACTTAAGAAAGGCCGGATCAGTCTGGTACTGGATATCCGTTATCCGGTCACAATGGAAAGCAGCCGGTTTATGACGAAGCTGCAGGAGAAGGCAAAACAGGCGGGATACCGCATCACGGCGGTGCAGGATTCCGCACCCTGTTACCGGGATAAAGAAGATCCGCTGGTCACTGTATTGATGAATGCCTGGACACAGGAGACGGGACAGACGGGAGAGCCCTTTGTCATGGGAGGCGGAACTTACGCCAGACATATTCCCAATGCGGTGGCCTTCGGGCCGGGCATGAGCCGGGACTATACGGCGGCAGGCCTGCCGGAGGGGCATGGAAACTGCCATTGCGCCGACGAGGCCGAGTCTGTGGAAAATCTCAAATGCGCGGTGCGTATCTATGTGCGGGCCCTGCTCGGGCTGGACCGGTGGCTTGGAGAGAAAGAGGAAAATGGAAAGTAACAGGTTGAGAGAAAGGAATGGATATTGCGATGAAAATGTTAAAGATCAATGACAGTTTGCCGGAGGTATCGGCGATCGGATTAGGCTGTATGAGACTGGCGGGGCTGGAGGATGAAAAGGCAGTCGGCTCCCTGATCGATGTCTGTATGGAAGAGGGAATCAATTTCTTCGACCATGCGGATATCTATGCGGGCGGGGAGGCGGAAGCGGTGTTCGGCAAAGCGCTTGCGGGCAGAGACAGGGAGAAGATGGTGATCCAGACGAAATGTGCCATCCGTCCCGGGTGCTGCTATGATTTTTCAGGAGATCATATTTTGTCATCCGTGGATGCCAGCCTGAAAAGACTGGGAACGGAATATATCGACGTCCTGCTGCTTCACCGCCCGGATGCCCTGATGGAGCCGGAGGAAGTGGCGGATGCTTTCCGGCAGTTAAAGGAGGCGGGCAAGGTCAGAAGTTTCGGTGTGAGCAATCATAATCCGATGCAGATCGAGCTGTTGAACAGCTGTCTGGACGAACCGGTCTGCGTGGATCAGATCCAGTTTTCCATCGCCCACTGTCCTTCCATTGACGCCGGTCTGAATGTGAACATCCATAATGATGCCGGCTGTGTCAGGGAGGGCAGCGTGATCGAATACTGCCGTCTGAAAAAGATCAGGCTGCAGGCCTGGTCGCCTTTCCAGTACGGCATGTTTGAGGGGGTATTTATCGGGAATGAGAAGTTTCCTGCCCTCAACAAGGTGCTGGACAGGCTGGCGGCAAAGTATAATGTGACGCCGAATGCGATAGCCACTGCCTGGATACTGCGCCATCCGGCCGGGATCCAGACCATCGTCGGAAGCGTGAATGCAGGGCGCATTCGGGAGATCTGCAAAGCAGGTGAGGCGGAGCTGACCAGGGAAGAGTGGTACGAGTTGTATCTGGCGGCGGGAAAACAGCTGCCGTAGCACCGGCGTTGCCATTGCTTATTTGTACGGATGTGACGATCTTAAATCTGATGATCGGGGAGAAGGCTGCAGCATAAAGAAAAGTATCGTAATGGATAAGCTGCCCTGCATATATTTTAGTAACAACAATATGCAGGGTATCATTATGCACAAAAAGGGCAAAAGTTGGAACGACAAGATGAAACTGGCCATGTGCGAGCTGGAGAGGAAGATACAGGGAGAATCGGCGTATCATGATAGAAGAAAAGAGACATGGCCAAGGCAGGAGCAGGTGGAAGCCTGGACGGCGGAAAGACAGCGCCAGCGGGGCTGCGGACAGTACTGCAGCTGCACGGCGCAGGAGATTCCTGTCACCAAGGAGGAAAAGAAACGGCAGAATTTTATCAAAAGCGTCTGCGTGCAGGTAGCCAAGTCGGCGGCCTTTGCACTGGCGACCATCGCCCTGATCCAGGGCGTGAGCAGGCATCTGCCGGATTCCATCACGGTCAGCAGTTCCGTGGGTGGAAGGGAGCTTCCCATCTACTGTGTGGAGACGGATAAGAAGCAGGTGGCACTCAGTTTTGATGCGGCCTGGGGGAATGGCAGGTGAATGGAACGGGCCAGAATTTCGGTCCGGTTACATTCATATGAGAAAGGATTGTACCGATGGAAAGGAATTTGGAACTGTATGAAAAGAAAATACTTAAGGATAAAGAATTCCCGATCCAGTTGCTTGTAAATAAATGGAACAGCAAAGGAAAATATTTTGGTGCGCACTGGCATGAACAGATCGAACTGCACTATGTGGTGCGTGGGCGGACGGTGATCAGGCTGGAGCAGGAGGAGATGGATGCCGGGGAAGGCGCGCTTGTGATAGCCAACAGCAATGTTCTGCACGAAGGATATAACAGAGACGGTGAGATGGAAGTGCTGGTGGTGATCTTTGACATGGAGGACTTTTCCAGGGAATTTGCGGACAAGAATATCATCTTTTGTCCGATGATTTCCGGCGACGCGGAAATTTCCAGAATCATGTTACATATTTATGAGGAATATCAAAGGAAAGAAATTGGCTATCAACTGGTCTGCAAAGGGGAGCTTTTAAAGCTTGTTACATATCTGGCGCGCAACAAAGCGATTGAAATGCTCTCGGAAGAAGGCGTTTTAAAACGGCGTAAAAAGCTGGAACGTCTCAACAGAGTTTACCAGTATATTGAGATGCATTATGCGGAAGTGATAACCAACTGTGAGCTGGCGGAACTGGTACATTTGAGTGAGGGGCGGTTTTATCATATTTTTAAGGAGAGTGCCGGGGTGGCTCCCCAACAGTATATCAATGAGATCCGGCTCAATAAGGCAATGAAACTTCTTAAGCAGGATGCGATCACGGCCACGGAAGCAGCGGAGGCAGTGGGCTTTTTGGATTATAATAACTTCGGGCGTATGTTTCGCAGGTATTTTGGTTGTACGCCTCTGGAAGCGCGCAGACAGGCGCACGTCAGTGAAAAGACACAGCGTAAATAACAGGCCTCAATAAAACAGCAGAATCGTATGAGTTTTTCAGCAGGAGAAAGCTATCTTTCTTCTGCTGTCTTTTTATATAATAGTCACAATTTCAACGGAGCGAAAATATAAATTTTCGTAATACGAAACAGGTATGTTGGTAATAAGTCACAATTTAAAGGAGGAAAAAGAAGTGAAATTAGGGACTTTTACGGTAGTGCTGGGCGACAAATCTTTGGACGAAGCATGCAGCTTTTTAGCAGCAAACGGCGTGCAGATGGTGGAAATTGGATGCGGCGGATTCCCGGGAAAAGCGCATTGTGATGCGGCGGCTCTTCTGGCGGACGAGAAGAAGCAGAAGGAATTTCTGGACACGATCCACAAACATAATCTGGAGATCAGCGCATTGAGCAGCCATGGCAATATGGTGCATCCGAATCCGGAAATCGCAAAGAAGTTTGATGATGATCTGACCAACGCGATTTTGCTGGCGGAGAAGCTGGGTGTTCCTGTGGTAAACACATTTTCAGGCTGTCCCGGAGGAAGCCCGCAGGATACCATGCCCAACTGGGTGACATGCCCCTGGCCGGAAGATTTTACGGAAGTTTTGGATTACCAGTGGAATGAAGTGCTGATTCCTTACTGGAAGAAGAAGGTGGCTTTTGCAAAAGAGCATGGCATACATAAAATTGCACTGGAACTGCATCCGGGCTTCTGCGTTTATAATACGAGAACCCTGCTGCGCTTAAGGGAAGCGGTAGGACCGGAGATCGGCGCCAATTTTGACCCCAGCCACTTAATCTGGCAGGGCATGGATCCCTGTGTATGTATCCGTGAGCTTGGCAAAGCGGGAGCACTGTTCCATTTCCACGCAAAAGATACGAAGATCGACCCCGTCAATACGGCAGTTAACGGTGTGCTGGATACGACGCACTATGGCAATGAGATTGAGCGTTCCTGGATTTTCAGATCCGTAGGATACGGCCACGGAGAGGAATTCTGGAAAGCGATCGCTTCAGAGCTGAGACTGGCGGGTTATGATTACGCTGTCAGCATTGAGCATGAGGACAGTCTGATGTCCGGCAGGGAAGGGCTGCTTAAGGCAATCGAATGTCTGAAAAATGTACTCATTTTCGAAGAGAGAGGAAGTATGTACTGGGCATGAAAAAGCATTATTTAGCGATGGTCGGCTTCGGTGGAATGGCCGGCTGGCATTATGACTTGATTGAAAAAATAGAGAATCTGTCAGTGGCGGGTATCTGGGATATCAGGGAAGAGAGACGGGAATACGCGCGTTCCAGACAGATTCCTGTATATGGCAGTCTGGAAGAACTCTTAGCGGATGAAAAGGTGGATATTGTGCTGGCAGCGACGCCGAACGATGTGCATAAAAGTATTGCCATCGCAGCGATGAAGGCCGGAAAGAATGTGGTCAGCGAGAAACCGGTCACACTGTGTTCGGCGGATCTGCAGGAGATGATCGAGGCTTCCAGAGAATGCGGCCGGTTCCTGACGGTACACCAGAACCGCCGTTGGGATGAGGATTTCCTGACTGTAAAGAAATTGCTGGCGGAGGGAACGCTGGGGGAAGTGTACCGGTTGGAATCGAGAGTACACGGTTCCCGCGGAATCCCGGGGGACTGGCGTCAGGAGAAAGAACATGGCGGCGGCATGGTGCTGGATTGGGGCGTGCATCTTCTGGACCAGGCGCTTATGATGTTCCCTGGTACGGCGCTTGAGACGATCTATGCAACGGTTACGAATGTGACCAATCAGCTGGTGGACGATGGATTTACGGCAGATCTGGGATTTGCCAACGGCGTGCACATGATCGTGGAAGTAGGGACGAGCAATTTTATCAACCTTCCCCGCTGGTATGTGCTGGGCAGAGACGGCACGGCAATGATTGGGGACTGGGGAGAAAATTTAAAAATCGTGCGGGCCTGCGGAACGGACGAAGAGGATGTGGTTCCGGTAAGAACGGCGGCCGGTCTGACAAAGACGATGGCGCCGCGGCGTGATGACAGTATCTTTACGGAAGAGCGTCCGGAAGAAAAGAGCGATATCTGCGATTTCTACAGAAATGTGATGGCGGTATTGGAAGGCAGGGAAGAGAGCCTGATCAAGTTGGAGGAAGTGGCGCGTGTTATGCGCGTGATGGAAGCGATATTCGAATCTTCCGGGAAGAAACAGGTGGTACAGTTTGAAGCGTAAAACAAATAATGGAAGGAGCAATTTGTTATGAAATTACCAGTTGCGGCACAGGTATACTCTGTGCGTGAGCAGGCGGAGGCGGATTTTGGCGGGACGATGCAGCAGCTTGCAGAGATGGGATATGACGGCGTGGAGCTGGCAGGATTATACGGGAAATCCGCCGGGGAAATTCGGGCCTGTCTGGATCAGGCAGGACTGCAGGCGATCAGCGCCCATGTACCGATGAGCGATTTTGAAGGGGATTTAGACAAAACGGTGCAGGACTATAAGGAGATCGGCTGTCAATATGTGGCGATTCCCTACCTGGACAAAGAAAGATGGTACGGCGGCAGCCGGTTTCAGGATACCCTTGATATGATCGCAAAGATAGCCGGGAAATGCCGGGAAGCGGGCATGGAACTGCTTTACCACAACCATAATTTTGAGTTTGAAAAGACGGCGGAGGGCGGATATCAGCTGGATGCCTTCTATGACGCGATTCCCGCAGAACAGTTGAAGACAGAACTTGATCTGTGCTGGGTAAAAGCGGGCGGAGCAGACCCTGTCAGCTGTCTGCAGAAGTACAGCGGACGCTGCCCGATCGTACATGTGAAGGATTTTATCCGCAAGGACGGAGAAGTCGTGCTGGTGGCAGTGGGAGACGGTGAGGTCGGTGCGGAAAAGGTGGTGCCTGCCGCTGTGGAATGCGGAGCCAGGTGGCTGGTGATCGAACAGGATACGCACACTTTTGGCACGCCCATGGAAAATATGGAGAAGAGCCTGAAATGCGTAAAAGCGAAATGAGATCAGGTAACGTAAAATAAACAAGCCCTGTAAGGAGGACAGTATCATGAAAATTTTAAATGTTGGTGTTGTGGGATGCGGCGGCATTGCAAACAATAAGCATCTGCCCGCTATGAAGAGAACCGGTTATTACAATATCGTCGCTTTCTGCGATCTGGTTGAAGAACGCGCCGAGAAGGCAAAGAAAGAGTTCGGTACGGAGGATGCCCGTGTTTATACGGATTATGAGGAACTCATCAAGGAGGACCTGGATGCGGTATATGTGCTGACGCCCAACAGCAGTCATGCTCCTGTTGCGATCGCGGCGATGAAGGCCGGCAAGCATGTTATGTGTGAAAAGCCTATGGCGAAAACGTTTGCGGAAGCACAGGAAATGGTGAAGACGGCGAAAGAGACGGGAAAAATTTTGACAATAGGGTATCAGAACCGTTACAGAAGTGATTCCCAGTATCTGAAGAAAGCCTGTGCGAACGGCGACCTGGGCGAGGTTTATTACGCAAAGGCACATGCGATCCGCAGAAGAGCGGTTCCTACATGGGGCGTATTTCTGGATGCGGAAAAGCAGGGCGGCGGTCCGCTGATCGACATCGGCACACATGCACTGGATCTGACACTCTGGATGATGGATAACTATGAACCGGAATCCGTAACGGGTTCTGTGTTCCGTAAGCTGGCCGACCAGAAGGATACCGGAAACGCATGGGGAGACTGGGATCCGGAAGTGTTTACCGTGGAAGACTCTGCTTTTGGCTTTATTAAAATGAAAAACGGCGCGGCCATTCACCTGGAGGCGGCATGGGCGTTAAACAGCCTGGAAGTGGATGAGGCGAAGACGACCCTCTGCGGAACGAAGGCGGGAGCCGATATGAAAGACGGGCTGCGTATCAACCGTGTACAGTACGGCAAACAGTGCGTGGAGAAACCGGCATTGGGCGCAGGCGGCGTTGCCTTTTATGACGGAGCAGCCGAAAGGCCGGAAGACGAGGAACAGAAGATCTTCTATGATGCAATCGTGAATGGGAAACCGTTAACCGTATTGCCGGAACAGGCGATGGTAGTGACACAGATACTGGAAGCAATTTATGAGTCTGCAAAGACAGGGAAGACAATTTACTTTGACTAAACGGTGAACAGAGTAGAAAAGAGGGAAAATGAAATTAGGGATTATTTCCTGGATTCGGGAAGAAGATTTTATAAAAGTAAAGGACAAGGGACTTTCCTTTGTGGAACTGGATGTAAACGACCGTGCGGAGGAGTTTTTGGCCCATGTGGACGAGGTGAAAGAATACAGCGAGCGGTATGAGCTGCCTGTCCAGGCTGTGGGACGCTGGGGAAGCGGACGGATCTGTAAGGACGGCATCTGCGGGGAGGAACTTGCTTTGGAATGCCGTCTGATCGAAGCGGCGGCCAGTCTGGGATGCACCATTTATATTACGGGCTGTAATTATGTGGAGGAACTCTCCTATTATGAAAACTGCCAGCTTGCAATTTCTTATTTTGAAAAGCTGATCGCTTTTGGAAAGCAGAAGGGCGTGAGGATTGCAACTTATAATTGCAGGTGGAACAACTTTGTCTGTGATGCCATGGCCTACACGGTCATTCATGGGTACTTGAAAGATCTGTATATTAAGTACGATACCTCTCACTGCATTTACGCAGGAGGAGATTACCTGCAGGAGGCCAGAGACTGGGGCGAACGGTTCATTCACGTCCATATCAAAGGGGCGCTTTTGATCGATGGAAAGCGGTTTGACGACCCGCCTGCCGGGATGGATATGACAAATTGGGGTGCATTCTTCTCCGTGCTGTATGAGAAAGGATATGAAGAGGGTCTGAGTATCGAACCGCATTCCGCAACATGGCATGGTGAACTGGGCGATAAGGGTGTGGACTATACGATTGCGTACATCAGAAAACTGATGCTTTTGTAAACTGCAAAAAGTTTGACCAGTTTCTTATTTGAGAAGATATTTAAGAGGATATTTAAGAAGATAACATGTAAGGGCAGAGCCGGTAAGTCTGTGAATGAAGTCACAGTTTACCGGCTCTGCTTTTGCCTCCGGGCGGGGTTGTTGACCGGGCGTGCTCTGCATATATATAGTAGAAAGAAGACTGACATGGAGTAAAAACAGTAAAATGTCAAAACCGGATCAAAATTATACGGTGATCAGAGAGTATAAGAACCTGTACGACATGGAAGAACTGATAAGGCGCATTATTCGAACACACATCGGGAGGATACAGGAGGGGAAAGAGAAAGCGGAAGGGGCAGAAAGCAGGGAGTAGCCATGGGAAACAGGAAGGAGCAAACGCGGACGAAAGAAGATGCAAAGTTAAATACGGCGTTGTATATCCGTCTTTCCAGAGAAGACGGGGATAAAGCCGAGAGCTTAAGCGTTGCAAATCAGCGTATGCAGCTTATGGAATTTATGGAGAGGCAGAGTGACCTGCGCCTGTACGATGTCTATGTGGACGACGGACATACGGGAACGAACTTTGAACGTCCGGCTTTTAAGCGGATGATTGAAGACATCGAGGCCGGGAACGTGCAGTGCGTCCTTGTCAAAGACCTGTCCAGGCTTGGCAGGAATCTGCCGGAAGTCTCAAAGTACACGGGCGAATATTTTCCGCACAAAAGAGTACGCTTTATCGCAGTCAATGATCTGATAGACCGGAACTATCTGGAGATCGACCCGGATGGAGATATGATGATGGATTTTAAAAATATGTGCAACGGGTTTTATCCGAGAGATATCTCCAAAAAGGTACGTTCCACTTTCCGCAGCAAACAGAACAGCGGCCAGTTTATCGGCGCTTTTGCCAGTTTTGGCTATGTGAAGTCGGCGGAGGATCACAACAGGCTGGAAATTGACCCCTGTGCCGCGGATATCGTGAAGAGGATTTTTGCCATGTACATAAAAGGGCACGGGCAAAATACGATCGCGAAGATTCTGAATGAAGAAGGCGTACCATGCCCGTCGGAATATAAAAGGCAGTGCGGGCTGAACTACCACAACGGCAACCGGCTGGGCACTACTGCTTACTGGACGTATTCGACAGTGAGAAATATATTGCGGAACGAAATATATACCGGCAGCATGGTGCAGAATAAAAGTTTCAGACAGATGTGTAAGAAAAATGCGGTCAGCCTGCCGAGGGAGAAGTGGATCGTTGTCGAAAACACCCATGCGCCTGTGATCGACAGGGAAACATGGGATAAGGTGCAGGACCTTCTGCAAAGAAACACGAGGCAGACCGGTCTTACGGACAACGTCCATCTGTTTGCCGGCTATTTAAGATGCGGGGACTGCGGGCGCGCCATGGTTAAGATCAGGCGCAGAGGCGAAACACATTTTAACTGTGGCAGCTATAACCGCTATGGCAGGAAAATCTGCACGATTCATAACATTACCGGGCGGAAACTGGAAGAGATTGTGCTACAGGACCTGAATCTGATGATCCGGTCGGTGCAGGATATAGAGCGGCTGGTCACGGAAGAAAATCAGAGACAGCGTAAGACACGCCTCAGTTCTCTGGGCGACAGCTCCGGCTATCAGACACAAATCAGGCGCCTTAGGCAGAAGAAAGAGCGTACATACGAAGATTATGCCGACGAGCTGATCACGAAGGACGAGTACCGACAGTACAGGGACAAATACGAACAGCAGATAGAAGCCGCCAGTGCAATGCTGGCTAAGATCGGCGAAGTTAAGGAGCAGCCGCCTGAAAACGGTCCGTGGATTGAAAGGCTGCTGCAGTACCGGGAATTGTCTCATCTTGACAGGAATATCGTTGTGGAAATGGTCTCTATGATTTACATTTATGAAGACAATACCGTGAAGATCGTCTATAACTTTTCCGATGAAGTGGAGGCGTTACGGAACGGTAAGATGTCAGAGAATGGTAAGCTGCCAGAAACGGTCCATCAACAGTCTATCTTCCTGGGGGAATGAAGACACGGGACGCATTCTGGAAACGCTCAAGAAACATAATGTGAAGGTGACCTTCTTCATGACCGGAGGATGGGTGGAAAGCTATCCGGATGATGTGAAGGCGATTCTGGCAGCAGGTCATGATCTTGGCAATCACAGCGAGAACCATAAAAACATGTCACAGCTCTCCGACGAACAGTGTCAGGAAGAACTGATGAAAGTACATACCAAGGTGCAGGAACTGACAGGGTACGAGATGTTTCTTTTCCGGCCGCCCTACGGTGATTATGACAATCATGTCATAACCAATACCCATAAATGCAACTACTATCCGATCCAGTGGTCCATTGATTCTCTCGACTGGAAAGACTACGGGGCCGACGATATTGTAAAACGCGTGGTGGAATCCGATAAATTGAAAAACGGATCGATCATTTTAATGCATAACGGAGCCAAATACACGGCTGACGCGCTGGAAGCCGTGATCACGGGACTGCAGGATAAAGGGTATGAACTGGTGCCGATCTCACAGCTGATCTACAAGGATAAGTACCATATGAAAGCAGACGGGACACAGGTGTCCGGGGAGTAGAGAATCATGAGAATATAAGTAGAAGGTGAGAAGAGGAAGGTTTTCCGTGGAATGATTATGGAAATGGTAAAATGAAAGAATTAAGCCAGGGGCTAATGCCCCTGGCAGCAAATCGCCCACAGTATTGTGCCGAAATCGGCTCGTGGGAGAAGTCAAAAATATTATATTCTGATGCGAAAAAAATATTACAATCTTTGTTGCCAATCATCTCGAAAACCATAATAATCCATTCTTACAAATGGATATTTTTTGTTTAGTGTCATGATAGATTCTTTCATCTCGTGGAACTTGTCGACAGGAAGAATGCGTTTCATAATTAATAGAAAACCGTAAAAGTGAGAATTGTCAATTTCTCCGTTACTGTTTTTTCTTAAAAGTTCTTTTTCTTTTTTGTTGAGAGAAGGTTTCTGTTCAAAAAGTCGATTATATAGTCTGCCTCCGTGTGCGCATAGATTGCGGATGATTGTCATGCTGTGCATATAGCTTCCGAGAATAAAGGAACCTTTATTCATGGTTAAACCGAAGGTATGGGCAATGGCATCTCGTATTGGATGTTCGGAAATAGAATACATAAATGAGATATCGGATATGGTAAATAAGTCTACATATGCCCAGAGGGGAATATCCTGTTGTAAGTCATTAACAAAGTGCCTTAGATATGCTTCATGAGAGAGGCGTTGAACTTTCTGTTGGTTTGCTTTGGAGATGATTTCCCGGTGTTTGACTTTGTCAGTAAAGAAAGCAGCATTGAGATAACCGGTTGAACCGTGGATTTTTGTAAATTCGTAAGCAAATATAGATTTCATACGTACTTCGATTATTTCCAGGTATTGAAGGATAACGTGCCTGAGTTCATGATCAAAATTATAAATGTCCATGATATTTTGGAAACTTGCAGATTTTAAAATATGTTATTTTTACGAAGAGTTAATGAATAGCCGCTGATGCGGTAATAGTTGTTGTAAAGAAGAAAATCTTTAGCTATATTTTCATTATCAATAATAAGGCCGCGAGAACGTAGGATTTCTAATTGTTCATCAATGGTTTTAAAATCTTTGGTTGACATAAAATATCCTCATATAGACAAAACGCCCTCAAGTGTGCGTATGTTTCCACAGAGGCCTGAGGGAGATGTTAATTTTATATTAGAGTAAAAACAAAAAGATGTCAAGGAGCAAAAGAATTATATTGTTATACGGTAAGTCTGTTTTTGTGACATTACCTTGACACAAGCAGAGAATCATAAGAACATGTCCCGGCTTTCCGACGAACAGTGTCAGGAAGAACTGATGAAAGTAGAAAGACTATGGTGCCGATCTCACAGCTGATCTACAAGGATAAGTACCATATGAAAGCAGACGGGACACAGGTGTCCGGGGAATGAAAATGACTGATGAAGCTGAAAAATCCGCATTGTTAAAATGCGGATTTTTTTGTATACTTGTTATTGGGTCAAACGATTTAGGCATACTGCGGTGCCGGTCCGGAGCGCTGGAAATGAGGACATCAAAGCATGAAAACGATTTTAAAATACATAAAGCCGTACAATACCTATATACTGTTTACACTGTTTTTGAAATTCGGGGCGTCCATGATGGATCTTTTGATTCCTTCCCTGCTGGCAAAGATCATAGACGATATCGTGCCGCTCGGGGAGGTGCGTCAGATCTTCCTGTGGGGCGGGGTGATGATCTTATGTGCGGTCATTTCCGTGACCACCAATGTGCGGGCAAACCGTATGGCGGAGATTTCGGCAGGCGGGATGACGAGACAGCTTCGGCACGATCTTTTTGAGAAGATTACATATCTGAGCGCCAGGCAGATGAACGAGTTTACGGTGTCCTCGGCGGTATCCAGACTGACTTCCGATACGTACAATGTGAACCGGATGATGGCCAGGATGCAGCGGCTGGGAGTGCGGGGGCCGATCCTCCTGGCCGGCGGTATTCTGATCACGGTGACGATGGAACCGAAGCTGGCGTCGGTACTGATCGCTTCGCTGCCTTTTATCATTGTGATCGTGTGGATCGTCACGAAGCTGAGCATTCCCGTGTATACCGGGCAGCAGAGAGTGCTGGACGGGCTGGTGCGGGTTCTGCAGGAGAATATCACAGGTGTGCGGGTGATCAGAGCGCTTTCCCGGACAGACTATGAGCGGGAGCGGTATGACGGCGTCAATGAAGAACTGGCCAGGATAGAGCAGAAGGCCGGCAGGATATCTTCTGCCAGCGGTCCGGCGACTACCTTGGTGCTGAATCTGGGGCTGACGGCAGTGATCATAACTGGCGCGTATCTGGTGCAGAAGGGAGAGACGGGGCCGGGGGCGATCATCGCCTTCCTGAGTTATTTTATTTTGATTCTGAATGCCATGCTGGGCATTACGAGGATCTTTGTCATGTGCTCCAAAGGGATGGCTTCACTGGGACGGATCAGTGAGGTGCTGGAGGCTCCGGAAGAGATGCAGGTGCAGATCAGATCAGAAGAATCGGACAAGGCCATTGCAGGGGTATCGGAGGAAAGCATTCCCCTGGTGGAGTTTCGCGATGTGAGTTTTTCCTATAACGGGAAGGGAGATCATCTGTCTCATATCAGTTTTACACTGAAAAAGGGGGAAAGTCTGGGGATCATCGGAGCCACCGGCAGCGGCAAGAGCACTATCGTGAATCTGCTTCTGCGATTTTATGATGTGGACAGCGGAAGCATTTGGATCGGCGGCAGGCGGATTGACACCATTCCCTATCCGGAACTGCGGGCGATGTTTGGGGTGGTATTCCAGAATGATTATCTGATGGCGTCGTCCGTGGAGGAGAACATAGACTTTTTCCGGGGACTTGACGGTGCGCAGGTCAGGGAGGCGGCGCGGTATGCCCAGGCGGAAGCGTTTATCCGGGAAAAGGAGGGGGAGATGGACGCCCGGATCGCGGTGCGCGGCAATAACCTGAGCGGTGGCCAGAAGCAGCGGATTATGATCGCACGGGCGTTGGCGGCAAAGCCGAGGATCCTGATTCTGGATGACGCCTCCTCGGCGCTGGATTATAAGACGGATGCGAAGCTGCGAAAGGAGCTGGGTGCTCACTTCCGGAATACGACCACGATCAACATTGCGCAACGCGTCAGCACCATTCAGGGGGCAGACCATATTCTTGTGCTGGAGGACGGCGGCTGTATTGGCTACGGGACTCACACGGAACTTCTGGAGCAATGTGCCGAGTACCGGCTGATCTACGAACTGCAGATGGGGCAGAAGGAGTTTGGCAGCGATACGGCACCGGTAGTGGCAGGATAATCAGAGCGTGGCAGCGCCGGCGGCAACAGTACAATGAGAAAGCTATAGCGCCAGCGGCAACAGGACAATGAGAAAGTAACAGCGCAGCAATACCAACATAAAGCATGATTAAGAAGGAGATTTCACTAAATCATGGGGATCATGAGAGACAAGCGGGATAAGAAAAGTGCATACCAGGAGCAGAAAGTCGCTGTCGGATCATCTGCGCCGCAGGACGGTAAGGGCGGCAGAGCAGGCAGGAAATATCTGCTTCTGCGGTTATGGTGTTATCTGAGCCGGTATCATTTCCTGATCGTGGCGGGTATGACGCTGATGTTTCTGTCCAATATACTGGCGCTTCTCGGTCCCAGGCTGTCCGGGCGGGCCATCGACGCCATCGGCATTCGTGCCGGCGGTGTGGATTTCGATAAGGTGTTTTACTATACGGGCTGGATGGCGGCCTTTTATGTGATCTCGGCCGTACTGTCTTATCTGCTGTCCCTTTTGACGATCCATCTGACGCGAAAGATCATCTACCAGATGCGCAGGGACGTATTCGAGAACCTGTCCCGGCTGCCGGTGTCCTTTTTTGACGAGTATTCCACGGGTGATATCATCAGCGTCGTCACCTACGATATTGATACGGTGAACCAGTCGCTTTCCAACGATTTCCTGCAGATTTTACAGAGTGTGATCACGGTGCTCTTTTCTCTGGTGATGATGTTGTCCATCGCGCCGATGATGGTGCTGATCTTCGTGGTGACGATACCTGTTTCCATGATGCTGACGAAGTTTATCGTCAGCCATTCCCGGCCGCTTTTCCGGATTCGGTCGAAGAAGCTCGGGGAGTTAAACGGCATGGTGGAGGAGATGATCAACGGGCAGAAGACGATCAGGGCCTATGGCAGGGAGGAGCAGGTAATCGAAGTTTTTGACCGGAAGAATGAGGAGGCGGTGGAGGCCAATACCAGGGCGGAGTACTACGGAACGCTGGCCGGTCCGTCCGTGAACTTTATGAATAACACGTCGCTGGCGCTGATCAGCGTCTTCGGTTCTCTGCTGTATCTGCGGGGCGGCATCGGGATCGGGGATATCTCCTCTTTCGTCCAGTATTCCCGTAAGTTCTCGGGGCCGGTCAATGAGGCTGCCAATATCATCGGGGAATTCCAGTCTGCTTTTGCGGCGGCGGAGCGGGTATTCCGGCTGATGGACGAGCTGCCGGAGCGGCCGGACGGGGAGAAGGCGCGGGTGCTGGAGGAGGTTTACGGGGATGTGATCCTGCGGGATGTTTCTTTCGGCTATCAGCCGGAGCAGCAGATCCTGAAGGAATTTAATCTGCATGCGAAAGCGGGACAGCAGATCGCCATAGTGGGGCCTACCGGTGCAGGAAAAACGACGGTCATCAACCTTTTGATGCGGTTCTATGACATCAGCAAGGGCTGTATCCTGCTGGACGGACAGGACGCCTACGATATCAAAAGGGACAGTCTGCGCGGCGCCTACACCATGGTACTGCAGGACGCATGGCTTTTCCACGGGACAATCTATGAAAATCTTGTCTACGGCAGGGAAAATATCACCATGGAAGAGGTGGAAAAGGCGGCCAGAGCGGCCATGATCTACTCCTATATCAAAAAGCTGCCGGAAGGCTTTCAGACGCAGCTTTCCGACAACGGGGTGCATATTTCCAAGGGCCAGAGGCAGCTTCTGACCATCGCACGGGCGATGCTTTCCGATGCCCGGATGCTGATTCTGGATGAGGCGACTTCCAATGTGGACACCAGGACGGAGATGCAGATCCAGAAAGCCATGCGGAGCCTGATGGCGGACAAGACGTGCTTCGTGATCGCCCACAGGCTTTCCACAATCCGTCATGCGGATTTGATTCTGGTGGTAAAGGATGGCCGTATTGCCGAGCAGGGCAGCCACGAGGAACTGATGAGGAAACGCGGGGAGTATTTTCAGATGCAGCAGGCCCAGTTTGAAGGGGCGTTTGAGTAAATACAGTACCCCCATAACAAAGTTCTGTATAAAGATGTCAGGGAAAAACGCCCTGGCATTTTTTAATTTAAGAAACTTCTGTCAATGAGACACACTTCACGCACGAAATAAACAGCAAGCCTGCCAGGGTGGCGGCACTCCGGCAGCCTGTGGGTATAGATATATGCAAAGAAAAATCTATTATGGAGGAAATGCAAATGAATGAACTGTATGCGATTATGAGAGAACTGTTGGAGGTTGAATACAACCAGAAAGCATTGCTGTATATTATGGAGAGGCTTGAGGAGGCATATGGGGGAGCAGAACAGGAAGATCCTGGGCTGGCGGTCAGTGGCGTCAGATATTATCTGACAGTTCTGCACAGAGATCTGGGGATTACGATCAACAGACTGGATGCCTATATGGCGGAGCGGGCCGGGGAACAGTAAAGTGTATGAAAGCCTGTCAGGACTGTGCCCTTGCGGTGCTGACCATACGGGAAGCAAAAGCTATCATGGAGGCGAAAGTGGGAATTTGAATGGAGAAGGACATTTATTATAGAAAAAAAGCAACGGTATTTATCTGATCAAACGATAGATACCGTTGCCTATTTTACAGGATATGCAGTTGGAATATTGCTTGCACCTGTGATGTAATCCATTGACACATTATAGAATCTGGCCAGAATCAAGAGACTGTCAACAGGAATTCTTGTCTTGCCGCTTTCATAATCCGCATAGGTTCGCTGGCCTATGTGCAGCAGGTCTGCAATCTTCTGCTGTGTCAAAGAATTGTCTTCCCGGATTGCTCTAATTCGCTCATTATATCTCATTACCCTGCTCTCCAATGTCACCTGTGACTACAATTTGAAAGTAATGGATAATAGCTCTACCTTATACTGAACTATTAGTTTCAGTATAAGGGATTACAATAAAAGTATTGACAAATAGAGCTATAAACTCTAAACTAACTATGTTGGATGATAGAGTTTATAACTCTAACATGGTACAGTATGTGCATTTTAGTTTTTTTTATACGTAGGCACGCAGAGATGAAAAGAGGAATTATGATGCCTGTAAGGTATGCAATTGTAATTGTGACATATAACAGGGTACGATTGCTGCGTGAATGTATTGCACATGCAGAAGCGCAGACGGTTCGAGCGCACAGCATAATCGTAGTAGATAATGCATCTACAGATGATACGGCGGCATATCTGGGAGAGCTGGATCGTGTAAGTAATATAGAGATGATCAGACTGCAGCAGAACATCGGAGGTGCAGGAGGATTTGCAAAAGGCATGGAGCGTGCACTGCAGAAACATGTGGATTGTGTGCTGTTGATCGATGATGATGCAATGATCGAGAAGGAGTATATGGAGAAGATCCTGACAGCCAGAGAGCATTGCCCGCAGTACAGAGCTTTTGCAGGGACGGTGGAGAAGAACGAAAGGATTGATACTTTCCATCGGAGAGATCTGCTAAGAGCCGGACTATTATCGAAAAATGTACCGGCGCAGAAGTATTGCCAAAGCAGATTTGAGTGTGATATCGCCTCTTTTTGCGGAATGGTGGTGGACAGCGAACTTATCAGGAAGATTGGATTGCCGCATGAGGAGTATTTTATCTGTTATGACGATACGGAGTATTCCCTGAGAATCAGTCGGTACAGTAGATTTCTGGTAATCGCGGATGCTGTATTAGATCACAAAAGTGAGATACATGTGCAAAGCTGTCCGAGAAGATATGACTGGAAGGATTACTATGCCATCAGGAATAGAATTCTGATGGTAAAAGAGCACGGAAATATTGTGGATGAAGCAGTCAATTTCCTGGATGTCCTTGTACATTCTGTTTTCAGAAACTGGCTGTTCGGGCTGATCAGGCTTGATCATTACGATTGGAAATATGAACGAAGTCTGGTGAAGGCTGCGATCAAGGACTCTGGTGGAGCGAAACCTGTAGCAGGAAAGGTATCTGGAAGTGTATATGTTAAATAGTCTGATTATGATAATCCCTACCCTGACAGGCCTGTTTATGCATAATTATTTCTGTCATGGAAGAATGTCCGCATTAAGGCGAACAGGTCTTCTGTTTGTGTATGGAGTACTGGTAAGTTGTTCTATGTCCGTCATTGCGCGGACCAGAGGAATCAAAGGTATTGGCATAGCCTATATGACTCTCTCCCATAAAATAGAGTTTACGCTTTTAGGCTGTGTCATGTCCTTTGGTATGGCGCTGGGACTGTGCATTGTTATAGAAAAGAATGTCACAATTAAAAAATTCAAGATGTATTTGAGCAGATTTTTCTGTGATATCCGTAAATATTTTAAATATGCAGTGAAATCAGCAAAGGCTGATCTTCGTTCGGAAGTGGCAAATGCGTATTTGGACTGGCTCTGGTGGTTGATAGAGCCGTTTTGTATGATGCTGATCTATACGTTGATCTTTGGAGTGGTTTTTAATGCTTCGGAACCTTTTTTTCCGATCTTTATTTTTTCAGGGTTGGCTATGTGGACCTTCTTTTCCAGAGGAATGAATATCAGCGTCAATATAGTCAGAAGCAATAAGAGTATTATTTCAAAGATATATCTGCCCAAGTTTATCCTGTATTTTGCCCGCATGCTTGTGAATGGATTCAAAATGCTGGTTTCTTTTGCAATCGTAGTGATAATGTTGATCGTTTTTAAGGTTCCGGTCAGCTTAAAAGTATTGTATATTTTGCCCGTCATGCTCGTTTTTTTCTTATTTACATTCGGAATGGGCAGTATTTTGATGCATTTTGGCGTGTATGTCAATGATCTGTCTTATATTGTGGGGATTGTTTTGAGTATGCTCATGTATTTTACGGGGACGTTTTACGCGGTAGGTAAACGGATACCGGCTCCCTTCGGAGAACTGCTGGAGCAGTTTAATCCGGTGGCCTATTGTATTGCATCCATGAGAAATGCAGTGCTGTATAATACAAGCCCGCAGGTGGATCTGCTGATCATGTGGGGACTTGTATCAATAATGTTATCGGCAATTGGAGTGTATACAATTTACCGTAATGAAAATGCCTATGTGAAGGTGATCTGATGGAACACAGAGAAACAGCGATCGAAGTAAAAAATGTATGTATCAATTACAGGATCATGAAAAATGTCACGGTACGACACAATTTGTTTCAGAGACATTCCCGTGAAGAAACATTTGAAGCAGTCAAGAATGTATCATTTACTGTGGAAAAAGGCGGAATACTCGGAGTGATCGGGAAAAACGGAAGTGGTAAATCCACACTGCTTCGGGCGATTGCAGGCGTTTTTTCACCCAACAGCGGCAGTATTGATCTGAAAGGACACACGGTATCTCTGATGGCGTTGGGAGTCGGTTTTAAAGAAAATCTTACAGGTCGGGATAATATTTCCCTGTCGGGAATGCTCCTGGGATTTCGAGAGGACCAGATACAGGATAAAATGCAGGATATTATTGATTTTGCGGAGATTGGTGATTTTATTGACAGGCCGGTCAGGACATACTCCAGCGGTATGCATTCGAAACTTGCATTTGCGATCACGGCAATGCTGGAAACGGATATCATGCTGGTGGATGAAGTGCTCAGTGTTGGGGATGAGCGATTCAAAAAGAAAAGTCTTGGCAAGATGAAAGAATTGATAACGGACAGGAACAGAACGGTTATCATTGTCTCGCATAATATTGATACGCTGAGAAGCTTATGTGATGAGGTAATGTGGATTCATGACGGGGAACTCAAGGAGATGGGAAGGCCCGCAGAAGTATTGGAACACTATGTGGAGTTTATGAATCATTAGCAGAAGTGTTGTGGAGATTATGAATACAGAGGGTGAGACTTTATTTCAGGATTCATTTGCGCAGCCTGAAATCAGGTGTGGGTACTATGTATCTGATAGTATGAAAAAAGTATGGGCAATCGAGCTGGATCTTATAAGGAAATTTGTGGAGGTTTGCGATAAGCATGGACTCCGCTATTTTATGGATGGCGGAACGCTTCTGGGGGCAGTGCGGCATCAGGGCTTTATTCCGTGGGATGATGATGCGGATATGATCATGCCACGGGAAGATTATAATAAACTTTGGAATGTTGCGGCGGAAGAATTTAAAGAACCTTACTTTTTTCAAACGACGCTCTCAGAAGATCGGTTTTTTCGTACACATGCGCAACTCAGGAACAGTCTGACAACAGGGTTTGTTGAAGAAGACAGGGAGAAGGATATCAATAAAGGAATTTACATTGATATTTTTGTGCTGGATAATATCCCGGATGGCTTTTTTAAGAAACAATGGTGGAGGATAAAAATAGAGCTGGAAAAGAAGATTCTGTCTTTTCAATATGATCGAAAGTATAACACATTGTCTTTAAGAGGGAAATTATTCTATTGTTTTGTACATTTCTTTTTTGCAACAATTCCTTTTAAAAAATTTTTTGAAAGATTTAATTTGAAAACATTGGGAAGATACATGAATGTACGGACAGAGTACGTAGGGGATGTAACGTTGGACTGGCGAACGAATGTGCAGTGGCCGTCTGCATGGTTTGAAGACTATGTTTACCTGCCATTTGAAACTCTTATGCTGAGGGCGCCAATCTTCTATGAGGATGTGTTGAGCAAACAGTATGGTGATTACAGAAAACTGCCGGAAGACGTTTCAGCCCCTGGTTTAAGATCGCACGGGAGCGTAGTTTTCGAACCGGATGTACCGTATAAAGAATATTTGAAAGAAACGGCAGATAACAAACAGAAAGGCAGGTATGCGTTATGAACATTGCAGTTATCATTGCGGGCGGTGTGGGAAAGAGAATGGGGCAGGAAATTCCCAAGCAATTTATAAATGTATATGATAAACCTGTTTTGTTCTATACACTGGAAGGATTTCAAAAGCATCCCATGATCGATGCAATAGAGCTGGTATGTATTGACAGTTGGATTGGTGCGGCAAGTGCCTATGCACGTCAGTATAATATCACTAAATTAAAGTGGATTATTCCAGGAGGGGAAAGCGGCCAGGAATCTATCCGCAATGGTGTATATCATCTTGAAGAAGAATGCTGTGATAACGATATCATTATCATTCATGACGGTATTCGTCCCCTGGTGGATGAATCGGTGCTTACAGATGTCATATTGAAATGTGAACAATATGGAAATGCAGTTACTTCCATGCCGTATAACGAGCAGATTTTTGTTGCGGATGACGAGATGTCAACGGTGCAGTATATTCCGCGAGAAACTTTGCGCAGAGTTTCCACACCGCAGGCTTATAAGTTTGGAAAGCTTGATTGGGCGTATCACGAGGCGTTCGAGAAGAAAATCGGGATATATGGTTCGGCTTATACAAATACGATGATGGTCGAACTTGGGGAACGGTTGTATTTTGCAGCTGGATCAGATAAGAATATCAAGCTTACAACGCAGGATGATCTGGAATTTTTCAAGGCATATCTGAGGTCAAAAGACCAAAATAACAGATGTGGTTGACTTTTGTAGAATAAAAGAAAGGTATGATCAAGGTTGAATAAATTCTCTGATGACCAATTTAGTTCAATAAACTGAACAAGTTCAGCGTAAAACGTTTCGGAATGGAGGGAACAATGATTACTCACAGGTTGTATTGGAAAGATATAGAAGAGACAGCCGGTCTTGTGCTGCCTTGGGATAAGCTCCGGAATTCCAGAATGCTGGTAAGCGGAGCCAGTGGTCTGATCGGTACGTTTCTTGTAGACACGATCATGTATAAAAACAGGTATCATGACTTAAATTGTCATATGTATGCCATAGGGAGGAACAAGGAAAAGGCCAGGTTACGCTTTGCATCTTATGAAGACAGTAAGGAATTCCACTTCGTCGAGCAGGATATTAACAGGGGGCTGGACGGAGATAGAATACCGTCAGTTGATTATATAGTGCATCTTGCAAGTAATACACATCCGATCGCATATTCTACGGATCCTATCGGAACGATCACTACAAATATAGTCGGAACGGGTAATCTTCTGGAGTTTGCTGTCAAAAATAACTGCAGGAGAATTGCATTTGCATCTTCTAACGAAATTTATGGAGAGAATAGAGGAGACGTAGAGCTGTTCGATGAAGAATACTGTGGATTTATCAACTGCAATACTCTACGGGCAGGATATCCAGAAAGCAAACGATGTGGAGAGGCATTATGTCAGGCTTATATCAAACAAAAGGGATTAGACATTGTTATTCCAAGGCTGACGCGCTCTTACGGTCCTACGATGCTGATGTCTGATTCTAAGGCAATCTCTCAATTTATAAAGAAAGGTCTGGCAGGCGAGGATATTGTTTTAAAAAGCGAAGGAAATCAATATTATTCCTTTACTTATGTTTCAGATGCTGTTTCGGGGCTGTTGACTGTTTTGTTGAAGGGCAAAACAGGGGAGGCCTATAATATTGCAGATGAAAAATCAGATATCAGGCTCAGGGATCTGGCGAAGCATGTAGCTGAACTGTCAGGAACTAGGGTGGTTTTTGAACTTCCGGATGAAACGGAGAAAGCCGGTTACAGTATGGCAGTTACAGCAAGATTGTGTGGAGATAAGTTAAAGCAGCTGGGGTGGCAGCCTGAATATAATATTGAGAGCGGTATAAAACAGACGATGACGATATTAAGGGATAGTGAACAACAGGTGTAAGAGGAGAACTGTGATGAGGGATAAGAAAATATGGATATTTAATGCGGGATTAAGCTTTGATGGGAATCCCAAATGGCTGTTCATGTATATTATAAAACATAGAAAGGATATTACTCCTTATTGGTTTTGCTATACGAAGGAATCCATGCAGTATATCAGAAAACTGGGATTTAAAGCTTATCTCTTTCAGTCAAAGCAGGCTGAAAGAATAGGAGGGAAAGCAGGCGTATATGTAGTAAATCAAAGAAAAGAAGTTTTCCAGAAATATCTTGACGGTATTACCGTGCTCAATCTGTGGCATGGAGTAGGTTGTAAGGCAATTGAAAAAAATGTGAAATCTGGTGTATTGGATGAGGGAATTGCTAAAAAGAATATTATAAATGGGAAGATATATCAGAATAATGAATTGTTTTTGGTGACTTCTCCTCTTATGGAAAGACATTTTACCGAATGTTGCAGCTTGAACAGAGATCATATTGTCAGGAATGGATATCCGTGCTGTTGTCTTGATGAAAAAATAGAAACTTACGATCATGATATTTTGAGAGGAAGAAATCTTCCCGACAATACAAAAATTGCAGTATATGCTCCGACATACAGAGAAGATACACTGGTACATTTTTTCTCAGATGCGATACCTCGGATAGAAGAACTGGTAGAGTGCCTCAGTGAAAAAAACATGGTATTGATTTTTAAGATGCATCCTAAGATGGAGAAGGATTTTCAATATCTAAATATCAAAAAGGCGTATCTAAATTGCCCGTGGTTAATATTTTGGGACAATTCAAATGATATATATGAAATCTTTCATAAAATAGATCTTGCGATTATTGACTATTCTTCTATTTTCTATGACATGATCGCGCATGGTGTAAAACATTTTATACGTTATATTTTTGACTATGAGGATAAAGAAAAGGTTCGGGATTTTGTATTTGATTATATGGAGATGACATGCGGACCTGTTTGCAAAGATTTTGATGATTTATTAGAAGCGCTGTCAAATTATCATAAAGTAGATTTGGATCATGAGCTATGTAGAATAAAAAAGCTGTTTTGGGAATATGAAGAAGGACATTCTTTGAATGAAATTATTGAACAGGCAATTGAGTTCCAGCCATGTGAGGAGGCTACATTACCTACTTTATACAGTTTTGATATTTTTGATACACTTATTGCGCGAAGTACGCTTCAACCTATAGGTGTGTTTTGGTATGTTCAGGAAAAGGTATCAGGATCTTTGGTAAATTTCCCGCAATATTTTAGAGATAATTATTTCAAGATCCGTCCGTGGTGTGAGAAGGACGCGAGGGAGTATTACAGGAAATCTCAGCTATACAGGAATTCAGATAAATTGGAAATCTCTTTTGCACAGATCTTTGAACATATGAAAAGAGTCTATCACCTGACAGAGGAGCAGACTGCACTGCTGAAAGAATGGGAAATGGAGGCTGAGTACAGAACATCGATTCCGATTATAGAGAATATTGATTTGTTGAAAGAGCTGGTTGGCAATGGGGAACAAGTAGTTCTGATCAGTGACATGTATCTTCCGGAGGAATTTATTAAAAAGCTGCTTAAAAAAGCCGATCCGGTATTGGAACAAATTCCTCTGTTTTTATCAAGTACGTGCGGTTATCAGAAAACAACGAAGCGATTGTTTCTGGAGGTTTATCATAGTCTAAACTATAATTTTGGACAATGGATTCATTATGGGGATAATCAACATGCCGATATCAATATGCCTGGGCGATTAGGGATCACAACGGTTAAAATTCCGGTAAAAAAGTTTAATAAGTATGAGAATACACTGATAAATTTTATCAATACTTATGATGCTTTTCAAGTAGGCAGGATGTTGTTGGATGCAAGAACAGGAACTGATGAATATACAGATATTGAAATGTTCGCGTTCCGTCAGGTCTCTTTTTATTTTGTACCGTATGTGAACTGGGTCATTCGTCATGCCCTGGAACATGGGCTGGAATGCCTGTATTTTATTTCAAGAGATGGACATTATTTGAAGCGCATCGCGGATGTTATTATAGAAGAACGGCACTATGCGATCAAAACGAAATACATATATGGGTCAAGAAAAGTATGGCGGATTCCATCTCAACTGGACAGTATTGATGAGGAATTCTGGAGTGAGTTTGGCAATTTTGTAGATATAACAGATTATGAGCACTTGCTTGCAGCAGCGGCCTTGACGGAAGAAGAATTTGCAGGAATGTTTCCGTCATTGATGTATTTGAAGAATGAGAAAGTTATTTCCGGTGAAACATTGAGAATGCTTCGGGAAACACTCCGCTCATCGAAAGAATACAGAAATTATTTGTTGGGTATAGCAAAAGAGCGAAGAGTAATTGTTGAAAAGTATTTGCGACAGGAGATTAATTTTGAAGAAAAGCATGCATTTGTAGAATTTTGGGCGAGAGGTTATATGCAGACCTGTCTGGCAAGGATCTTATGGAATATGCAGGGGAGGAGTGACGACAATATTTTTTATTATGCACGGAGTATATATCCGACACATGGTAATTTGATCAGATATAATTTTACAGGCAATACATTTTCCATGATTTTCATAGAAGCTTATTTTGCAAATGTGCCATACAAGACGGTCAGCGCATATGAAGAATCAGGGGAGAGAGTTGAACCTGTTATTATACCGTGTGAGAACAGTATGGAGCTGCATGAGGCGATGGAGAGATGTCTCCCGGAATTTGCAAGACGGTATGTGAGACTGAACTTTCAGGAGGAGGAAGCAATCGACCGGGCTCTCTTTGATTTTGGTTTGAGCTATTTCCACAGACATCCTAATGATCCGATCTGGATCAAATTTTTTGCAGGACTGAAGGATTCTGTGAGCGCATTTGGAGAACCGATTGAATGGGCGCCACCGCGAAGATGGAAGGATGTAGTCGGGACAATCTGTGGCAGGAAGTTTGTGACCAAAAATCATAAATGGTCGATACAGCGTTCCTCTAAATCTATTAAGAAAGCATACAAATTTTATGTTAAACATCTGCGAGGAAAAAAAGTGGTAAAGAAAGTACAGAGATTGTTGACGAAGATAGCAGATAAAAAATAAGAGGAAACATTGTCAGGGAGGACGTTTGGAATGAACTTGAGATTGGTAAAAAGGCGGGAATTACATGGTCGGTACTTTGCTTTATGGAAAGAACTGACGGGATGGAGACTTTTTTTGTTTTATGCAGCACATTATACGGTACTGTTCATGGTGTTGGGGTATTTTGTGTTTCTGCCTTTTTATGAAGAAGGAAAAGGATTTGTATGGTCTGGTGATGGGGTTGAGCAGCATTTTGCGCGGCTGCTTTATATCAGCCAGACCTTGCGCGAAGGTGTCCGCTCGCTGATATCAGGGGAGGGATGGAACATTCCGGTTTATGATTTTAGAACGGGACTGACAGTACAGGATCTACAGATCGGGTTTCCGCAGATTCTGGCGGTTTTCTGCCCGGAAGGCAGAATGGATGTTTTTTATAATATTTATGCGATCGTAAATTATTATCTGGTAGGATTATCTTTTTCAGCCTTTGGACTGTTTTTTCGACAAAAACCGTTGCCTGTCATGACGGGAGCAGTTACGTACATGTTTTGCGGCTATGCAATTTTTGCCGGTGTACGTCATCCGCACTTTATTGTTCCAATGATATTCCTTCCATTGCTTATAATCGGTGCGGAGAAAGTTTTGCGAGGAGAGAAAGCCTGGCTGCTGCTGGGGACAGTCTTTCTGTCGCTGACGACTCAATGGGGACTATATTTTTCCTGCATGCAGGCGATACTCGTTATGCTCTATATTTGCGTGCGGTTCTTTGATCTTTATAAAGAGAAGCGGGCAGGGGAATTCATGAAAATGTTTGGAAGGCTGTCTGTATGGGGTGGGACGGGTGTATTGTTGGGAAGCTTCGTAGCATTACCAGCCTTCATGTCGATTACAGAAACAGGGCGTATTGGAAGAGATGTCGGAAGTTTTACTAATATGCTGCATTATAAGGAAAATTATTATCGTAATTTTATACTGGATTTTATGCTGATATCGGAAGAAATCGGGGGATTTTTTGGATGCTGGACACTGTTGGGTTTCTCTGTGCTGACGGTTCCGGCTATAATATTGCTTTTTCTGCGGCAGGAGAAAAGGGAACAGAGTCTGCGGCGTTTATTTGTAATATATACAGTTATGCTGTGTATTCCGTCTGTAGCATACGTGATGTCTGGATTTAGTAATATTTCCGGACGATTTTGCTTTGGGTATGCTTTTCTTGTAGCGGCAGTCCTTATGTTTATGATCCCACATTTTTCCGGAATGGAACGGAGCAGGATGGCGGTGCTTGGCAGCATTCTGATCGTCTGTTTTATGGTTTGCTTTTTTGTTGTAAAACATGAAACATATCAGATGCGGTCGTTTGTTATGCTGCTGGCGACGGTTCTACTCTTTTTATGCGTTAAACTGACCAGGTTGAGTGGGGGGGGGTGGGAGAAATGGGTATTCCCGTGCTGCCTGGCGGTGACTTGTTTATCCGTATGGTATAGCTCACATTTAAAATACAGTCCGGATGAAGGCAATTATGTGAAGGAGTTTGTGAACGATCCGTACAGGGAACTTGACCAGGGACAGTATAATTCCCTTGCGCAGAGTGATCTGGTTTCAGCGGATATGGATTTTTATCGTGTTGCAGGCAACAGTATTTCACATCGTGAATTAGGGGCGTCATTTTATTATGATTTAAATGGACTGTCCATGTATCCTTATTTTGGATGGAGTAATGAATATATACAGTGGTTGGAAGAAATGGAGGTGGCAAGAAGTGAAAACAAACATATTATTTATGGTCTGGATACACGTTCTTCGCTGATGTGCCTTGCAGGTGTGAAATATTATGCAGAGCGAAGAAATGATACTTCCTTTGCGCCCTATGGATATACGGAAGTCGATACAGTACAAAATGGCAAAAGTGAAGATGTGATCTGGAGGAATGAGTATTGGCTGCCGCTTGGTTATACTTATGACAGTTATGTGGATCGTCAGCACTACGAGATGCTTAGTGCCTGGGGCAAGCAGGAGTTACAGCTGCAGGCTGTTGTATTGGAAGAAATGCCGGAGACTCTTTCGCTGAGAACTGAGGATGTTGCTGCCACGTTGTCAGCCATACAAATCCCATATGAAATTACCGATAATAAGCAGGTGACTTGGAAAAACGGGAAAATAAAAGTTGACGAATCCGGTGCGTCCATGACACTTGCTTTTACAGGGATGCCGGAAGTGGAGACTTATCTGCGTATTGTGAACCTGGATCTGACGAAAGAGGATAATATGCAGCGTTGGTGGCTTAAGGCGGCAACGGAGAATACTTCTGCGTCCGCGGGATTTTGTGCAGATGCTTTTCCTTATACACACAGACAGAAGACGCAGATACTGAATATGGGATATTCGGAAGAAGGGTATCGTACTATCACGATTACATTTCCAAACAAGGGCACTTACATATTGGACGATATTGAAATATGGTGTCAACCGATGGAAAACCATGCCGGGTGGATAGACAGACTGAAGGAGGAGTCACTCAAGGATGTAAAAATTGACTGGCAGGGGGTATCAGGGACAATTTCCGTATCATCGGATAAATTTCTGTGTTTGTCTATTCCTTACAGCAATGGATGGAAAGCTTATGTAGATGGACAGAGAGTAAAGCTTTACAGGGCGAATACTGCTTTTATGGGGGTGGAACTGCCTGCAGGAGAACATGAGGTTGTATTACGCTACTGGATTCCAGGATTGACAGCAGGCCTGATCTTGAGTGGTGCAGGAGTAGTCTGCCTTCTGGTAGTCGTTGTGTTTTTCAGGAAGAAACAAAGTTGAGTACGCTCTCTGATGAGCGGTTCATTTTACCAAATGTTTGTGACACTTCGGAATGGAGAAAGTATGAATCTGAGAAATATCTATATAAATAAGTATGTGAAAATGTGTAGGGGGGGGGTAAAACGGAGAGAACTCTTATCTCAACTGATACTTCTATATACATTATTGTTTATAGGAATGTCGTTGATGGTATTTTCGTGGTACTTTTTTGCGAAGAGAACCTTTATATGGCAGAGTGACGGTTGGAGTCAGCACTATAAGGCGTTGTTTTATTACGCGAAATATTTGCGTTCGATCATAAAGACATTATTTGTGGAACGGCGTTTATCTGTTCCGTTCTGGGATTTCAGTTTTGGAGAAGGCAACGACATTTTACAGACACTGCATTATTATGTGATTGGCGATCCCTTTACCGTAATGTCTGTTTTGATTCCGGTACGCTTTATGTATCTATATTATAATGCGATAGTACTTTTGCGGTTATATATTTCAGGGATTGCGTTTATCTGTCTGTGTCTCCAGACCGGCAGGACAGGACGATATGCTGTTTTGGCAGGCGCTATGGCGTATGCGTTCTGCTGTTGGGCAGTATTTAATGCGGCGCGACATCCGTATTTCCTTAATCCCATGGTTTATTTTCCGCTGCTTATTACCGGAATTGAGAAGATACTGCGGAAAGAGCGGCCATACCTTTTTATCGTTATGGTATTTCTTTGCGCGGTCAGTAATTTTTACTTTTTTTATATGATCGTATTGCTGACGGTTATGTATGTTGTTGTAAGAGTGTTGCTTTTATACCGAAGCAGTATACGTCGGATGCTGAAGATAGTCTTAAAGATTGCCATAGCCGCTATGATCGGTGTCTTACTTGCCGCGGTGATCTTACTGCCTGTCTGCTATACATTTTTAAACGATACACGGATGTCGGTAAGGCACCCATTACATCTTTTTTATCCGTTATCCCATTACTGTCAGCTTCCCGGATTATTTGTTGCGGAAGGGGCTTCTTACTGGTGCTGGATGGGATTTGCTGTCCCTGTATTGCCTGCGGTGCTGCTGATGTTCCAAAAACGTGGCAGATACCGTTTGCTGAAATGTTTGTTCCTGCTCGATATATTGATCATTTTTATTCCGGCATTGGGACAGATCCTGAATGGATTCTCTTATATGTCAAATCGATGGAGTTGGGCTTTTGCGCTTCTGACCGCGTATATCTTAACTGCAATGTGGCCTTCTATGATGAAGCTGGAGGCCGGAGAGACAGTGACACTGTTTACAGGCATGGTTGCTTATTTTGCGGTATGTATGCTGTTGGAACGTTCTCGCATGACGAAAGTGTTTACATCCATTATACTGGCCTTTATATTTCTGTTTCTCTTGATTACGCTGAAGGATGGAGAGGAGCTGATTTCCCGTAAGAGGAGGCAGCAGCTGGCCATGGCAGTAGTTCTTGCCAGTGTTTTCATGAACAGTTTCTGGAGGAATTCATCGTCTGGTGATAATTACGCATCTGAGAGTAAGGAAATAAAGGATCTGGCTGATAATGAGCTGCTGACCAATGAAACGCTTGCCGTGATGGATGCTGCCGCATCGGATCGGATGGACTCTTTTTACAGGTATTCCGGCCGTGGCCTTACCTTAAATGCAGGCATGATAGCGGGGGTATCGTCAACGCAATACTTTTGGTCAATTTCGAATCCCTATGTATGTAACTTTCGGGAGATCACAGAACAAATAGAAAATGTATCTTTCAGCTATAGGGGATATGATGACAGAACGGCATTGTTGTCGTTGGCATCCGTGCTCTATTATGTGATGCCGGAGAAAGATTCTGCTCCGCTTCCCTATGGTTTTGCACCTGTCGGGACGATCAATGTAAAAGACGAGGATGCCCCGTTAAATTATAAAGTATATCGCAATGAGAATGCGCTGCCACTGGGGTATACCTATGAAAACTGTATTTCGGCAGCAGAGTGGAATACCCTTTCAGCAGTCGAGAAACAGGAGGCTCTGCTACAGGCAGTTGTATTGGAAGATTATGAAGCAGCAGCTGGTCCATTACCGGATCTCACTGCTTTGGATATGCGATATACTGTGACATGCAACGGTGATAATATCACATTAGAAGAAAACGCTTTTGTTGTAACTTCCGGGAAAGCGACAGCCACCTTGACATTTGAAGGGCTGCCAAACAGTGAAACATATTTCAGTGTGGAAAATCTGTCTTTTCAGGGAGTGCCGGTGTATGATCTGTACTTTGGTGGAGAGGATGTTGATCCTGCTGATCTTTATGACCAGGAACGTTGGGACAGTCTCTCTCATACAGAGAAAAAATCCATATGGAAGAATAAAATTTACTGGACAGCTCCCGTAAGTGCGGATCTGTCTATCAAGTCATCGGCGGGTGTTGCGAAAACACTGAGCTATCATACTGCGGACCATGCTTTTTACAGTGGCCGTCATGATTTTACTGTTAATATGGACTATACAGAGGAAGCGGTCACTTCTGTGACGATCACGTTTCCGCATGTCGGAATCTATTCGTTCGATTCCATGAACATCACATGTCAGCCGATGGATCGCTATGTAGGACAGATTGAGGAGCGGAAAGAGGATGTCTTGGAAAATATAAAAATAGGTACGAATTGTGTCAGTGGAACCATTGAGCTTGATCAGGCGAAGTTTCTCTGTTTGGCGATTCCTTATTCCGAGGGCTGGAATGCACGCGTAGACGGACAGGAGTCTACGTTGTATCAGGCGAATGTCATGTATATGGCACTGGAATTAGAACCGGGGATACATACAATTGAATTATTCTATAAAACGCCGTTGCTAAAAGAAGGAATTTGGATATCGATAATTGTCGGAATATTGTTTCTTTCCTGTGTAATCATACTGGAACGGAGACGCGAAACAAGAAGTGAGGATACAGCATGATATCGTAGGGATCAGTAGTGGCTCATGGGATTTAAATCTGACTATATATGATCAGGAGATCCACAAAATATTGATGTTGGGATTTGTATTAAGGAGAAAATGAAAAATGAAGAAAAACTTTCCGGGGGGGGGTGTTATTCTCCCGAATGACAGGATTTATCTTTATGATAACATACGTTTTCTATTGATCGTATTGACTGTTGTCGGACATGTGATCGATTTGAACACAGGACAGTCTAAAGTATTCAGGAGTATTTTTGTCTGGATCTATTCATTTCATATGCCTCTTTTCCTGTATTTATCAGGCATGTTCCACACGAACAGGAATATTTTGGCAAAAGTGTCGGGGTATGTGGCTATAGGCTTATTGTGGAAGATTGTTTATTTCCTGGAAAAATTGTTGCTTACCGGCAAGGCGTCTTTCAGTCTTCTGTCCGACAACGGGGTTCCATGGTATATGTTTGTATTGGCGATGTATATCATGATTTCGTACGGTCTGAGAAATATGAACAAACGGTTTATTATGGTGTTTTCCATAATGGTGGCATGTTTTGTCGGTTATGATGCATCGATAGGAGACTTTTTATATTTATCCCGAGCTATTGTATTCTATCCCTTTTTTGTGCTGGGAGAGATGACGGATAAGGACTTATTAGTTACTTGTGTACAAAATAAATGGTTGAAAGTGTTGGCCTTCAGTGTTCTGGCAGGCTGGGGCCTGCTGTGTTTGCTTGATTTAAATCATACATACGTTCTGCGTCCTCTTTTTACCGGACGCAACCCCTTCAGTGTCAATGAAATATTCAGCAAATGGGGATTTGCATTCCGGATCTTATGCTATATCATCAGCTTATTCGGTGGATTTGCTGTGATCTGTGTCACAACGAACCGGCGGCTTCCGGTGATAACCCTTTTTGGCGGCCGCACGCTGCAGATATATTTCTGGCACTATTTTGTGATTGCGGTTTTGACCAGGTTACAGATCAATACTTTCTTTATGGAGTCCCCTGTGCGGAGAGTGCTGTGGCTGTTGTGCGCGGTTCTGCTGGCGGTTATTTTGGGTTGGAAACCGTTTGGATTTCCGGCAATACAGATCATGAAGGCGTGTGTACCAGACAGAACCGACAGGGTTCATTGATGAGAGTTTTTGTATTGTTCTCTTTGTAAGGCAGTGCCGGGATTGTTGAGGGAATTATTCTTTTATTTCATCAATGTCGGTGAGATTGACTCCGGCGACGGTAAGGACCGCCTTTAGAGAGATACTCCCTTTTTAATTCGGCATATGTTTCGGTGGCATTTTCTTTTTTGGCGATTGCCATGTAACACTGTATCTTTTTAAAATCGTCTATGGCAGCTTTCGTAATTTTGAGATCATTTGTCATATAGATTCACCTGCTTTGCATGCATTGAGGTTACGTTACGTTGTCATTGTCACTTTTATTGTGGTAAATGGTGAGATTGGTGTAAAGTCACACAAAGAAGCGAATTGACACCCCTGATATCTAATGATAGAATGAGGAACGACAACGAAATTTGATACAGGAAAGCGAGACTTTGTGGAAATTTTCACAGACGGATATGCTGCAGATCCGGGGCGTATCCGTCGGAAATATTCGAAATCAGAATCGCACAAAGTGGGTACGCAAAGATAAGAATGGAGGACATGTATGCCACGCAGAACAGATATTCATAAGGTGCTGATCATCGGTTCAGGCCCGATCATCATCGGGCAGGCCTGTGAGTTTGATTACTCGGGAACACAGGCTTGTAAAGCGCTCCGCAAATTAGGGTACGAGATCGTGCTGGTGAATTCCAATCCGGCTACCATCATGACGGATCCGGAGACAGCGGATGTGACTTATATTGAGCCGCTCAATGTAGAACGGCTGGAACAGATCATTGCAAAAGAACGCCCCGACGCATTGCTTCCGAATCTGGGAGGCCAGTCCGGGCTTAATTTGTGTGCGGAATTACATAAGGCGGGTGTTCTGGAGAAATACAATGTAAAGGTCATCGGGGTGCAGGTGGATGCCATCGAGCGGGGCGAGGACCGCATCGAGTTCAAGAAGACCATGAATGCGCTGGGTATCGAGATGGCCCGCAGTGAGGTGGCCTACTCCGTGGAGGAGGCGTTGTCCATCGCCGAGAAGCTGGGGTATCCGGTGGTGCTGCGCCCGGCCTACACCATGGGCGGAGCCGGCGGCGGCCTGGTCTATAACAGGGAAGAGCTGCAGGTGGTTTGTGCCAGAGGCTTACAGGCCAGTCTGGTGGGACAGGTTCTGGTGGAGGAGTCGATTCTCGGCTGGGAAGAGCTGGAGCTGGAAGTGGTGCGGGATGCGGACAACAATATCATTACCGTATGTTTTATCGAGAATATCGACCCGCTGGGAGTTCACACCGGCGATTCCTTCTGTTCCGCCCCCATGCTGACGATCTCGGAGGAGTGCCAGAAGCGGCTGCAGGAGCAGGCTTACAAGATCGTGGAATCGGTGCAGGTGATCGGCGGCACCAATGTGCAGTTCGCCCATGACCCGGTGTCGGACCGGATCATCGTGATCGAGATCAATCCCCGTACTTCCCGTTCTTCCGCGCTGGCCAGCAAGGCTACGGGCTTCCCCATCGCCCTGGTGTCGTCCATGCTGGCGGCAGGCCTGACGCTGAAAGACATCCCCTGTGGAAAATACGGCACGCTGGATAAATATGTGCCGGACGGCGACTATGTGGTGATCAAGTTTGCCCGCTGGGCTTTCGAGAAATTCAAAGGCGTGGAGGACAGGCTGGGCACCCAGATGCGCGCTGTGGGCGAGGTCATGAGTATCGGTAAAACCTACAAGGAGGCTTTCCAGAAGGCCATCCGTTCTCTGGAGACGGGACGTTACGGTCTGGGTCATGCGAAGGATTTTGACACTTTGTCGAAGGAAGAGCTGTTAAGACGGCTGATCACCCCTTCCAGCGAGCGGCATTTCCTGATGTATGAAGCGCTCAGAAAAGGCGCGACGGTGGAGGAGATCCACGAGATCACGAAGGTAAAGGCTTATTTTATCGAGCAGATGAAGGAGCTGGTGGAGGAAGAGGAAGCTGTTTTGCAGTATAAGGGCAGGACAGGTACGCAGCAGCTGCCGGATGAAATGCTGATCACGGCCAAAAAGGACGGCTTTTCCGATAAGTATTTAAGCCAGCTGCTGGAGATTCCGGAGGAGGATATCAGGAACCGCCGGCTGGCATTGGGTGTGGAAGAAGCCTGGGAGGGTGTGCATGTGAGCGGCACACAGAGCAGCGCTTACTTCTATTCTACGTACAATGCGCCGGATCGGAACCCGATCAGCGAAGACAGGCCGAAGATCATGATCCTGGGCGGCGGTCCCAACCGGATCGGCCAGGGCATCGAGTTTGACTACTGCTGCGTTCATGCGGCCATGGCTTTGAAAAAGCTGGGCTTTGAGACGATCATCGTCAACTGCAACCCGGAGACGGTGTCCACCGACTACGATACCTCGGACAAGCTGTATTTCGAGCCGTTGACTTTAGAAGATGTGTTGAGTATCTATAACAAAGAGAAACCGCTTGGCGTGATCGCCCAGTTTGGTGGGCAGACACCGCTTAACCTTGCTTCCGAGCTGGAGAAGAACGGCGTGAAAATACTGGGTACGCCGCCGGCAGTGATCGATCTGGCAGAGGACAGAGACCAGTTCCGCGCCATGATGGAGAAGCTGGAGATTCCCATGCCGGAATCGGGGATGGCCACCACGGTGGAGGAAGCGCTTGCCATCGCGACAGGGATAGGATATCCGGTGATGGTGCGCCCTTCCTATGTGCTGGGCGGCAGAGGCATGGAAGTGGTCTATGATAACGAAAGCCTGACGGAATATATGAATGCTGCGGTAGGCGTGACGCCTGACCGTCCGATTCTGATCGACAGGTTCTTAAATCACGCGCTGGAGTGCGAGGCGGATGCCATCAGTGACGGTACGCATGCTTTCGTGCCCGCGGTGATGGAGCATATCGAGCTTGCCGGGATTCATTCCGGCGATTCGGCCTGCATCATTCCTTCCGTGCATATCCCGGAGGAGAGCGTAGAGACCATCAAGGAGTATACGCGGAAGATTGCGGAGGAGATGCATGTCAAAGGACTGATGAACATGCAGTATGCCATCGAGAACGGTAAGGTTTTCGTGCTGGAAGCCAATCCCAGAGCGTCCCGTACCGTGCCGCTGGTATCCAAGGTCTGCAATATCCGCATGGTGCCGCTGGCGACGGACATTATCACGGCGGAGCTGACAGGACGGCCGTCGCCGATCCAGGATCTGAAGGAGCAGGCGATTCCCAATTACGGGGTAAAAGAGGCGGTCTTCCCCTTCAATATGTTCCCGGAGGTGGATCCCATCCTGGGGCCGGAGATGCGTTCTACCGGAGAGGTGCTGGGATTATCCGGCTCTTACGGCGAAGCCTTCTTCAAGGCGCAGGAAGCGGTGCAGTCGAAGCTGCCTCTTGCGGGCAGAGTGCTGATCTCCGTCAACAAGAAGGATAAGGATGAGGTGGTGGAAGTGGCCAGAAGCCTGGCGCAGGACGGCTTTGAGATCGTGGCCACGGAAGGCACGTATAATCTGATCACGGCGGCAGGGATTCCGGCCACGAAGGCGAAGAAGCTCTACGAGGGACGTCCCAACGTGGGGGATATGATCACCAACGGCGATTTCGACCTGATCATCAATTCGCCTGTGGGCAAGGACAGCGTACATGACGACAGCTATCTGCGCAAGGCCGCAATCAAGGCGAAAGCTCCGTATATCACTACGGTGGCGGCGGCAAAAGTGACGGCGGAAGGCATTCACTATGTGAAAACACACCCCGTCAGTGCCGTAAAATCGCTGCAGGAGATGCATGGTGAGATAAAATGTAATTAATGTTTGACAGATTCAAAAGACTGTGATATGCTATCTGAAAATTTACAGCAGCAAGCTGACAGTCCGGCAATCCGGACTGTCATGTGGAGGAAAGTATGAGTACGATCAAGCAGGTTCTGTTTATAGCCATTATGCAGGTACCGCAGATTTTTCAGATTACGGTCACAGCCTGAGGGCGGCGGGAAGCCGCCGGAGCGCATGGCCGTAAGACGGAAAGTCTTATTTGGCTATGCGGAAATCAGGATCGAAGACAGGAGAACCGCATGGAAGATACACTTTAGGTGTATGGAACATGGCGGTTCTTTTTTTGTCCTGTAAATGGAGGAAGAGGGAGGAGAAAGTCATGCAGGCAATCAGAGTGGAAGCGTTAACGAAGACATTCCGGGTGAGGCGGAAGGAAAAGGGAATGCGGGGCAGCATCAAAGCGATCCTGCGGCCGCAGACGGAAGAGATCAGGGCAGTGCACGGGGTTTCTTTCGAGGTGGAAGAAGGGGAGATGCTGGCATTTATCGGGCCAAACGGCGCCGGCAAGAGCACCACGATCAAGATGCTGACGGGAATTCTCTATCCGGACGGCGGCAGGGTGGAAGTGCTGGGCATCGATCCGACGAAAAAGCGCAGACAGCTGGCGTACCAGATCGGGACGGTGTTCGGCCAGAAGGAACAGCTTTGGACGCATCTGACGCCCTATGATAATTTCCGTTTCTTCGGTGCAATCTATGACATTCCGGACGAAGAGATGGAACACAGGATCGGTGAGCTGGCGGAGCGATTCGAGCTGCATGAGTTTATCAATACGCCGGTGCGGAATCTTTCGCTGGGACAGCGCATCCGCTGTGAGATCGTGGCGTCCCTGATCCACAGGCCGAAGGTGCTTTTTCTGGATGAGCCGACCATCGGGCTGGATCCGGTGGTGAAAGAGCAGGTCCGGAACCTGATCAGGCAGATGAACCGGGAGTACAACACAACGATCTTTCTGACCAGCCATGACGTGGGAGATATTGAAAAGCTCTGTAAGCGGATCATCATCGTGAACGACGGGCAGATCGTTCTGGATGATTCCATGGAACATTTGAAATATCATTACCTGCACAAGAAGATCGTGGAAGTCAAGATGCAGGAGGAGACGAAGCTGCCGCAGGTGGCGGGCATTACGGTCTTAAAGCAGAAAGGCAGCCATGCCAGACTGGAGGTGGACACCGGTGCCGTAGAGATCGGCGACGCGCTCAGGCAGATCAATGTGGAGAACATGGAGGATATCAATATTTCCAATGTGCCGCTGGAAAATATCATTATGGAAATTTACAGGGCAAAAGACAGGCAGCAGGGAAAATCGGCTATAGCGCCGGTGGGTTAAGGGAGGATGGCAGCAGGATGAGCAGATATGAGAACAGTGGGGTTTCCAATGCAGGGGATATGGCAAAAAGGCGGTTCCCGGGGCGGCTGTGCCGTGGGCATGGCATACCGGGACGGAAATACGGGGTGATCTATCGGTCGGTGCTGATGGAGAATCTGCAGTATGTGGCGAATATGGCGCTGGGTTTTTTCGGGTATTTTGTGTTTATCTATATTTTCATAAAACTCTGGGAATATATGTATCGGACGCCGGAAGAGTTGATCGCAGGATATTCGAAGGAACAGATGATCTGGTATGTGATGATGACGGAGATGATGTGGTTCGGCTCTAATGCGAGTGCGGTGGGCCGGCAGGTGAAGACGGATATCCGGGGCGGAAATATTGCTTATCTGATGAATAAGCCCTATCACTATACCTTATATATCCTGGCAAAATATACCGGAGAGTGGAGTATCCGGCTGCCCATGTATGCCGGACTTGCGGTGGTGATCGGCACGGTGATGGTGGGGGCGATACCGGGTTTCAGACTGATCACCGTGCCGGCGATGGCGCTCTGCATCCTGTTTGGCCTGACCATCAATGCGGTCTTTAAGATCTGCATCGGCCTGCTTTCGTTCTGGATCGAGGATGCGACGCCTTTCCAGTGGCTGTATGATAAGCTGATTCTGGTGGTGGGCACGATCTTTCCGATCGAGATTTTCCCCAGGGCGCTGCAGCCCTTCTTCAAGCTGACGCCGATCTATACGGTGTGCTACGGGCCGGCCAAGCTGATCGTGGATTTCCAGCCGGCAAAATGTGTGGAGATCCTGGCGGCACAGGCCGTGTATCTGGCGGCCGGCTGCGGACTGATGTTCTTTGTTTACAGAAAGGGGGTTAAGAAGCTGTATGTTAACGGTGGTTAAAAATCAGACGAGGGTGTGTCTGCTCTCTTTAAAATATAATATTATGCGGGAAATGGTCAATAAGGTTACGTTTTTGATGAATATCATTTTCATGATGCTGAACAATGCGTGCATTCTGATACAGTGGTTTATCCTGTTCCGGCTGCGGGAGGAGATCGGGGGATATACGATGCGGGAGATCATGATGCTCTGGGGGCTGACCGCGGCTTCCTTCGGGCTGTCTCACATTTTGTTTGCAAGGGTATTCTCCCTGTCGGAGCTGATCGTCAGCGGTAAGCTGGATTCTTATCTGGTGCAGCCGAAAAATGTGCTGCTGGGGATATTGACATCCGCCACTGCCGTATCGGCCATCGGGGATTTCCTGTATGGGGTGGGGCTCCTTTTGTTCTGCGGCCTTGCTGTGGGCGGTTTCCTGCTGGCGCTGCTGCTCATCGTGACCGGGACTGTTATTCTCACGGCGTTTGCCCTGCTTTTCGGAAGCTTGGCTTTCTGGTTTGTACGGGTGGAGATGCTGGGAAATCAAATGGTCATGGGACTTGTCAGCTTTGCTACGTATCCGGACGGAATCTTTCAGGGAATTTCCAGATTCCTGCTCTATTTTATCATCCCGGTGGGGATGGCGGTCTATCATCCGGTACATATTCTGGCGGAGTTTGATGCCGGAATGTTATTCACGGTGCTGGGCTATGCGTTCCTGCTGTCGGCGGCGGCCGTGGCGGTGTTCTACAGGGGACTGCGGCGGTATTCGTCCAGCAGCCTGATGGAGGCGCGGATGTAGCGGGAATAATACGAAAGCTTTTGCACGATTGAAAGCGAAATTTTCAATGTCGTTAAAAGAAAAGCAATCACCAGGTTTTTATTTTACAAAATAAAAACCTGGTGATTTTGCATGGTTTTTGCGATATAATATAATAAAATTAATTTTATAAAACAGGTAAAGGAGAACTGAGTACATGGTAGAGAGAAGACAATACCTGGATAAACTGATCAAATTGAGAAATAAGCAGATTATAAAGGTGGTGACGGGAGTCAGACGCTGTGGTAAATCTACACTGCTGCTGCAGTTTCAGGAGTATCTGCGGGGAGAAGGGGTGGAAGAAAGACAGATTATTTATCTTAATTTTGAAAAAATAGAGAATGAACCACTGCATGACTATCATGTACTGTACGATTACGTGAAAAGTCGTCTGCAGCCGGGAAAGATGACTTATATTTTCCTGGATGAGATTCAGGCGGTGCCGGGCTTTCAGAAAGCGGTGGATTCTCTTTTTGTGCTGGAGCAGACCGACCTTTATATAACAGGATCTAATGCACACATGCTATCCGGAGAACTGGCCACGCTTCTGTCGGGAAGATACATGGAGATTCAGATGCTGCCGCTCTCTTTTGCGGAGTACTATGAACTGACCGGCGGCGACAGGCGGGATGCGTGGAACCGATATTTCAAAAATGGCGGTTTCCCGTATACAGCATACATCGAAGAAGCGGATATTCGACGGGATTATCTGCAGGGCATTTATCATACGGTTCTGTTGAAGGATATTGTGGAACGTAAGAAAATACAGGACGTCACACTGCTGGAGAGTGTCATACGTTTTTTGGTTGATAATACCGGTAACATTGTATCGTCAAAAAAGATAGCGGACAGCCTTACTTCTTGTGGGCGGAAGACGACATCTGCCACGGTGGAGAACTATATTCGCGCGCTGGAAGAGTCGTTTATCCTTTACAGAGCTGATAGATATGATGTGAAGGGAAAACAGTATTTGAAATCTTTGGAAAAATACTATGTGGTAGATCAGGGGCTTCGGGGATTGATATGTGGTGGTCAAAGGCGGGATGTGGGTCATGTACTGGAGAATATCGTTTATCTTGAACTGCGGCGTCTGGGATATCAGGTTTTCATAGGCAAGGTGGGAAATCAGGAGATAGATTTTATTGCTATGAAAGAAGACAACAGAGTTTATTATCAGGTATCCGCCAGCATTCTGGATCCACAGACATTTCAGAGAGAGATTGCACCGCTGAAAATGATCAATGACCATTATTCCAAATGGATTGTTACGATGGACGAGGTGCCGATGGGGGAAGATGGTATCCGTCAGATCAATGTGATAGATTTTCTGCTGGGTAAGGTGTAAAAGGCAGAGTTGCTTCCATCCGCTTACAGAATATCTTAATACTATCTTAAAGAAATTAGTACTTGACAATACATAGTAGTAGGTTTACTCTAATACCAGAAGCGAAATGACCGGAGCGGGTTGATGATATGCATTGTCTGAAAGTGGGATACGGTGCTGTCTGTGTACCGCTATGGAGGGATGCCGTGATATGAATCCACAATTTAAAAAAGGAGTGCTGGAACTGATCGTGCTGGAATCTGTGCGCCGTAAGGATATGTACGGGTATGAGCTTGTCGAGGAGGTCTCGGAGGTTATTGATGTGAATGAGGGGACCATCTATCCGCTGTTGAAGCGCCTGACCAACGAACGCTATTTCGAGACTTATCTGCGGGAATCGTCCGAGGGGCCGCCCAGAAAGTACTATCATCTGACGGCCGCCGGAATTCTGTACCTGGAGCGGCTGGCGGCGGAATGGGAAGAGTTTCAGGCGAGAGTCAATGCATTTGTAAGAGGCAGCGGAGGGTAACAGTTCAGCCCGGAACTATGCTTGAGTTATAGTAAACGAAATGTCTAATGTCGTTAACTATAAGCATGTGAAAGCAATGCGAAAGATGCGGCGAATAGAGTTTCGTCATGGAATGGAGGTAGACATGAGCAAAGAGCGATTTTTGAGTGAGCTGCGGGAATATCTCAGTATTTTGGAGGATCAGGAGCAGGAAGATATTCTGGCGGAATACGCCCAGCATATAGATATGAAGATGTTGAAGGGGCTGAGCGAGGAGGAGGCGATCCGTGATTTCGGTTCTGTCAAAGAGCTGGCGGCGGAGATCCTGGCGGCCTATCATGTGGATTCGGAACATGCGCTGGCGGCGGGACGGCGGGGAATCTGGCCGGTTACGCCGGGTTCAGGCAGGAACAATGCCGGTTTGGGGCGGTCGGGACCGGGCAGGCGCATTGGACAGGGAATGTCGGGACTGGGCAGGATATTTGGCGGTGCGGACTGGCCGGAACTGAACGGGAAGGCCGGGAGCGGGGAGCATGAAAAGGGGCTTTCGGTATACGGGACAGAAGAGCCGGAAGGGGATGAAAGACCGGAAACCTTTTTCGGGAGAGCCTGCAGGCGGGGCAAAGAACTGCTGCTGCGTGCACTACGGGGGATGCAGGCAGGCTTCTGCTGGATCGGCAGGAAGTGTCGGGGTGCGGCGGCGTGGTGTGTGCGGCCTTTTACCGGCAGAGGAGCACAGGCGGATGGCCTGGATGTTGATGAGGAATATGCCGGTCTGCTGGAAGACGGCGAGTACGAGGGATCCGATGCTGGTGCGGAAAATGTTAAAAGTGACAAATGTGTCGCAAATAAAGAAAGCGCCGGATGCGAAAATTATGACGGAAATGTCACAAATGGCAATGCTTTACGAAGGAAGAAGGCCGGAATAAGAGAAACGAAAGAGAGGAGCAGTGTAATGGGAGGATTTTTCGGAGCGATGGGCCGGGGGATGGTGCAGATGTGGCAGTGGATGCTGGGTTGTTGTATTTTTGGGCTGCGGCTGTGTTGGAATACCGGCTGGCTGCTGTTTTCGCTGCTGTGTGCGGGGATAGCCATGATCATGCTGCTGGGAGTCGGCATAACGATCGTGTTATTGTGCTGTGGGTATCCGTTTACAGGAATTTTTATAACCGGTCTGGGAGGGCTTCTGTGCTTTGGCGCGCTTGCGGCCGGAGGATTCGGTATGATGATCCGGAAGAAAAAGGAGAACGAAGACGGAACAAAGGGGAAGAAGATGGAGGAGGTGCACTATGAGCAGACTGCATAAAATATCGATCATTGTATTCTGTTTCGGGGTTTTGCTGAGTGGAATCGGAGCAGGAGTGGCATTTATGGAATTTGGCGGATATACTTACGGGGGAAAATATATCCTGGGAGAACCGGATATGAGGACGGATCTGATCGATGTCGCATTCGAGCCGGAAGAGGAGGCCCTGGATATTTTCGGAGTGATTGGATCCTATAACCGCAGAAGTACCAGGATCGAAACGGACCGCAGTGTGCCAAAGAATACCGCACGGTTTTGCGTAACCTATAATGCAAAACGGGTGGAACCCTTTGCATGGCTGGAAGAAGAGGACGCGAGGATCGACTTTGGCTGGTACTGGAAGTATACCGGTGACGAGATGGGACTTATGATGGAAGCAAAGGATGTTATTCTGGAAAAACTGAAAGAAGGGGAACTGATTTCCTGCGATATTGCAGAAGTGGAGAGTGTGACGGTGCTGGTCAACCCGGCCAATGAGGGGGATGTGCGGATCATGTATTAAAGGTTACGATTCGGTTACTATGAAAGTCTTCGACTTTCACAGTATGGATGGCCATGCGGCCTGCCAGGCGGCAGGCTAAGCATGATGCAGGTTTATTTGCAGTGCAAAGGAATTCTTAAGAATTTTTCGTCTTTCTGTAGATGGCTTATTGTGTTATGATAATTGTAGGGTGTTTCCGCTGCTTTACGCGCAGGATAAATTTTCATGTGCAGGGAGAATGCATGAGGCGATGCTGGCAGTAGCGTTGTTTGAAGCTGGCGCGGCAGATGGAAATTCAGACATGTATAAAGCGTGGATAATTATTGTAGGTTATACTGGATGAGTCAAGCGTAACAGGCATGGAAACGGAGCTTACAGGTTAAAGCAGCAAAGTCATCAAAGGGGGATGAGGAAATGTATCGGAAAAGAAGAACAGCGGTTTTTCTGGCAGGGGTACTTCTGGCAGGTATGTTGAGCGGGTGCACCGGGCCGGCAGGAGGCGGAACGCCGGGACAGGTGGAAGGAGAAATCTCCGGGGAGCAGGCCGCGACCGGGACGGATGCCTCCGGGGGAAACCGTGAAAATACTGCAGATACAGATGGAGCGGGCGGCTTAGAAAGTGCAGGCGGTACGGATGGTGCCGGAGCGAACGGCTTAGAAAGTGCAGGCGGTACGGATGGCGCCGGAGCGGCGCAGACCGGCGGCCGGCCGCAGCTGGTCACGCCTTCCGCATCCGACGCGGCAGATCTGGCGGCATTGGGTGTGACGCCCTGTGTGGAGCCTTATACGGTGGAGCCGGACTTAAGCAATATTGACAATCTGTGGCAGTTTTATCTGGACGATGCAATGAAGGAGAAACTGGTAGAGAACGGGTTTGTGGTGTTTGGAAATGCCGGGCGGGAGTTTTTCCAGACCTACGAGATCGACCGCTATGAGCAGATCGCTCATTTTGTGACGGTAGATTCTTTGATGCACACTTATCATCTGTATTTCAGTTATCTTTTGAAAAATATAGAAAAGACATATCTGTCGGAAAATATCCGGCAGCTGAGCCGCAGGATGCTTGACAACAGTGTGGCACAGTATGAGAAGTTAAAAGGCAGTGAGTGGGAAAATGCTGCGAAACGTAATGTTGCCTTTTTTACCGTGGGTATGAAACTGCTGGATGACAGTACTGTCATAAATCCGGAAGCGGCCGATATGGCATCGTATGAACTTGACTGTATCGGGAAGGCCGACAGTATTTACGAATCGGCGATTACAGGAGAAATGGAGGACTATACCCAGTACGTGCCCCGGGGCTACTATGAGGGAGACGAGGAACTGGAGCGGTATTTTAAAGCGATGATGTGGTATGGCCGGATTCATTTCGAACAGAGAAGTGAGGAACTGGACAGAAGCGCACTCCTGATCTCCCAGGCGCTATTGGCGGATGAGGAGGCTTACGGCCTGTGGGAATCCCTGTATGCCGTGACCAGCTTTTTTGCGGGGGCCAGTGACGATCCGGGGGTGTGCGAGTATGGGCCGGTGATCGAGAAGGCCTACGGCGACGGTGTGAAGGCAGAGGAGCTGGCCGGGAACGCGGAGGGGTTTGCGCGTTTTCATGAGATGACGGGAGCGCTTACGCCGCCGCAGATCAATTCCGTGCCCATCGGGGACGGGGAAGACAATGTGATTCTGGGCTTCCGCTTTATGGGGCAGCGTTTTACCATAGACGGAGCGATCATGCAGAAGCTGATCTACAGCGTGGTGCGGGAAAACGGAAACGGGGACAAACGTATGCTTCCCGATGTGCTGGATGTACCGGCGGCGCTGGGCAGTGATCTGGCGCTTCGTATTCTGGAAGAGAACGGAGCAGCAGAGTATGCGGGCTATTCGGAGAATATGAACAGGCTGCGGGAGGCGCTTTCACAGGAAAATAATGCCCTCTGGTCGGCCAGTTTGTACGCGAACTGGCTGCACACACTGCGGCCGCTTCTGGAAGTGAAAGGCGAGGGCTATCCGGTGTTTATGCAGAGTGAAGAGTGGCAGAAGAAGGATCTGGAATGCTTTGCGGGCAGCTTTACGGAGTTGAAGCATGATACGATATTGTATGCAAAACAGGTGATTGCGGAGATGGGCGGCGGCGGTTACGAGCAGGAACCGGACGACAGGGGGTACGTGGAGCCGGAACCTGTGGTCTATGCACGGTTTGTGGAGCTGGCGGACCGAACGGCCGAGGGGCTTAAGCGCTACGGGATGTTGAACAGCATTGAGGAAGAGAATCTGACACGTCTGTCGCAGATTGCCGGCCAGATGCTGGAGATTTCCCAAAAGGAGCTGCGGGAGGAAGTGCTGACAGACGAGGAGTATGAGTTTATACGGAATTACGGCGGCAATATCGAGCATTTCTGGTATGAGGCGGCAAAAGCGGCGAGCGGCGGCGAAGAAGGGGTGGAGGTACAGGAATTCCCGGCGGCGCTTGTGGTGGATATCGCCACGAATCCAAACGGAGAGGTGCTGGAGGCGGCCACGGACGTTCCGTCGTTTATCTGTGTGATCGTGAAGGTGGACGGCAAGCTGAAGATCGCCAGAGGCAGCGTGTATTCTTTCTATCAGTTCAGATGGCCCATGGAGGACCGCCTGACTGATACAAAGTGGCGGCAGATGATGGGTGTGATGGAGGGCGATGACGGCACATACAATATGGAGAAGCCTGTGCAGAAGCCGGCGTGGACGGAAAGCTACCGGTGGTAGATTGAAAAATCACACTGATGTGCAGATTTTTCAATCAAGGAGTTTGTGCCGAAGCGTCCCAAACTCCTTGATCGCAGCGCAGAATTTGAAATTCTGCACGCGTTCCTCAGCAAAAAAAGCTTCGGAATGGAAGGAATTATGAGTATTGAAAACAGATGCCCGGGATTTCATAAAGCGGCATGATGGGAAGCGTGAACTTTGAGAAGAAGGATGACAAAGAGAATTTGCATAGTGATAATGGCGTTGGTCTGTACCGGCGCCGTTTTCTATGGACTCTGGCAGACCGGGGCATTTCTGCCGGCGTGGATTTCCTGGGAGAGCGGGACGGTGTGCGACAGGTCGGGAGCGTATACGGCGGTATTGGAGAAAGGACAGGTTACGGTATTTTATGACAACACTGTCATATGGAATTCGCCCAAGGAGATAAAGGTGCAGCAGGTCCTGTTCGGCGATGCGGACAATGATCAGGAAGAAGAACTGCTGCTGCTCTGCTGGAAGATCGGACGATTCGGGGAGAGCAGGCCCTTCTGGATGGAGCGGGATGAACGGAACTGGTCGCAGCATATATATGTCTATCAGTGCCGGCAGGGTAAGGTGAAGCCGCAGTGGATGTCCTCTTATATTGGGCAGGATGTGACAAATATGTCAATTCGAGCGGAGAAAAGAATGACGGGTGACAATCGGGAAGGGGATGTTTCGCAGAAGCAGAACCGCCTGTTTCTGACGGATCCGGCGGGGAAGGTCAGCCGCTGGGTCTGGCTTTCCTGGGGCTTTACGAAGGAAGAGACGGAAGTATCCTTTGTGGTGTTCGGAGACAACCTGATCCATGAACCGATCTACCGGTACGGCCTGCGTCATGGCGGGGATTTCGGCTTTTTGTATGAAAACAGCAGGGAACTGATCGACAGGAATGACGTGGCGGTGATCAATCAGGAGACGCCGCTTACAGGCGATCCGGCCATGTACGGCGATTATCCCAGATTCGGCACGCCGGTTCAGGTCGGGGAAGCGATCGTGGACGCCGGATTTGATGTGGTCACCTGCGGCACCAATCATGCGCTGGACAGGGGGGCGGCAGGCGTAAATTTTACGAAACATTTTTTTGACGGACAGGGAATTGTCTGTCTGGGGATCCAGTCTGAGGAAGAAAAAGAAGAGCGTCCCTATGAGGTTGTGACAGGAAATGGAATCCGCTTCGCGCTGTTCAATTATACCTACGGAACGAACGGGATCAAAATACCGGACGAGTGCCCCGCTATGGTGCATCTGCTGGAAGACGAGGACAGGATTCGGGAGGCGGTCAGGGCAGCGAAGGAGGAAAGCGATATGGTGATTGTTTTCGCCCATTGGGGAACAGAATATGCGAAGGAGCCGGATGCTTTTCAGGAGAAATGGACGCAGATTTTTCTGGAAAGCGGCGTGGATGCAGTGATCGGCACGCACCCGCATACACTCCAGCCTTACGAAATGCTGCAGGACGGGGATGGTCATCAGATGCTGGTCTATTATTCCATCGGCAATTTTGTCAGCGCCCAGTATGAGCAGGCCTGTGTAAAGGGCGGAGCGGCGGAATTCACCGTGTCCCTGACGGCGGACGGCTATAAGATCACACAGTATTCGCTGCAGCCGCTGGAGATCACGCATGAGAAGGGGAAGTACAGTGTTGCACAAAAATCTATTCAATAAAACATTAATGAAGAAAGGCTTGTGATTGCGCTGCCGGGGAATTTTTTAACGAATATCAGTTGACTTTTTATAAAGAGATGTTATAATGTGTTTATAAAAAGGTGCCGGCCGTGAAGCAAACGGTTCACCTTGGTTATTTGTCAAAAAGCAACTTTACCTTGGTGAGGGGTGGTTGCTTTTTTGATTCTTTCGTTTCCTACAGGATTGTAATATGCTGATCATGGTGACGATGATGCTGATGATCGTCACTATAATACCTGCAAGATTTACAATGCCTGTGATTGTTTCTGATATCATATCCTGTACCTTTCACATGATTTTCCATTATGTACCACCTCCTCAGATACGTACCCGGAAGTTCTCAAAATGTACTCATTTTGGCGAAAGGTGAACCGCTTACAAAAGTATTTTATGTTGAATAATGGGATGAAATAGCCCCTTTATTGTGGTATACTTAGAACACTTGTGGCAACCATTTGGCTGTGGGAAAGTGTACGTGGCTGCCGTTTGTGATAAAACGCAGGAGGAGCGGAAAAGTGGAAAGAGAAAAATTTGGTTCAAGGATGGGGTTCATCCTGTTATCGGCGGGGTGTGCGATCGGAATTGGTAATGTGTGGAGGTTTCCGTATGTTGCCGGGATGTATGGGGGCGGCATGTTTGTGCTGTTTTATCTGCTGTTTCTGATCGTTATGGGCGTGCCTGTCATGACGATGGAATTTGCAGTGGGCCGTGCCAGCAGGAAAAGTGTGATCAGGAGCTTTACGGAATTGGAGAAACCGGGGCAGAAGTGGCATTTGCACGGCTATATCGGCATGGCCGGGAATTATCTGTTGATGATGTTTTACACGACAGTGGCGGGATGGATGCTGTATTATTTTTACCAGATGCTGACCGGAAAGTTTACCGGCAAAGATAAAGAGCAGGTGGCAGGCCTGTTTCAGGAGATGCTTGAGAGTCCGACGGTGCTGACAATGGTAATGGTGATCATTGTAGCGGCGGGTATCCTGATCTGTTCCCTTGGACTGCAGAAAGGGGTGGAGAGGATCACCAAGGTCATGATGCTGCTGCTTCTTTTTATCATTGTGGTGCTGGCGGTGCGCAGTATGACGCTGGAAGGCGGAACGGAGGGGTTGAAGTTCTACCTGCTTCCCGATGTGCAGAGAATGCGGGATGTAGGCATTCTGGAGACCATCACGGCAGCCATGAATCAGGCGTTCTTTACGCTGAGCCTGGGGATCGGCTCCATGGCAATCTTTGGCAGCTATATTGATAAGAGCCGTACCCTGCTGGGGGAATCGGTGAATATCGCGATGCTGGATACTTTTGTGGCGCTGGTTTCGGGGCTGATCATTTTCCCGACCTGTTTTGCTTTTGATATCAGTCCGGATATGGGGCCGAGCCTGATCTTTATCACGCTGCCGAATATCTTTAATCATATGGTGGGCGGACGCGTGTGGGGGACGCTGTTCTTCGTGTTTATGACGTTTGCGGCCTTCTCCACGATCCTGGCAGTGTTTGAGAATATCATATCCTGCGGCATGGATCTTTTCCACTGGAGCAGGAAGAAATCCTGTCTGATCAACCTGGTGGCGCTGATTGTGCTGTCGCTGCCCTGTGTGTTCGGCTATAACATCTGGTCTGCGATCCAGCCGCTTGGGGAAGGGAGCACGATCCTGGATCTGGAGGATTTTATCGTCAGCAACATGATGCTGCCGGTGGGATCCCTTGTCTATCTGTTGTTCTGTGTGACGAGATATGGATGGGGATTCGATCATTATCTGAAGGAAGCAAATACCGGAGAGGGTGTCAGGATGCCCGGAGGTGTGCGGTTCTATGTGACCTTTATCCTGCCGGTGCTGCTGTTCTTTCTGACGGTCAAAGGGTGGATCAGATAAAGTGTGATAAACTGTGACCTCCTATAATACATAACAGGAAGTTCTCAAAATGTACTTATTTTGGTAAAAGGTGAACCGCTTACCGTTTAAGAACAGCACCATGAGTATAGGATAATGAGGTGGGAATAATAAACCAATTAGAAATTAACAATATAGTGATAAATAAAAGAGCATTACTGTTCAGGTTCAACTGTACACTTCAGTGCAGGATACCGGAACCGGAGAAAGGGGGCTGCTGCCTGTGAAACTGCTGATCAAACAAAGAGTGTTTTCCTGGACGGATACTTATGATGTGTATGATGAAAACGGCAGGGCGAAGTATTTCGTTAAAGCGGAGTTTCTGACGCTGGGACACAGGCTGCATGTTTACGATGCGGCGGGTAGTGAAGTGGGGTTGATCCGGGAAAAACTGATGACACTGCTTCCGGTCTTCGAGATTGAGACAGGCGGTGCGGTGCGCGGCCGGATTGAAAAGCGTTTTACCTTCTTTAAACCAAAGTACGAGGTGGACTTTAACGGCTGGCGGGCGGAGGGAGATTTCCTGGGATGGGACTATGACGTTTATTCCGGATGCAGTGCGGTACTTCACATTTCAAAACAGTTGTTCCACTGGGGAGATACGTATGCGATTGACATTGTGAACCCCGCAGATGAATTGATGGGGCTGTTGCTGGTTATAGCTATAGATGCGGCTAACTGTACCCATGGGAACTAGTACAATGAATATTAAGTAACTGGCACCTTGACTTGCCTGATTGTTCAGCTACGACGTTGTCGTCAATCGCCGTAGCCACCGCTACGACTCTTTCCTCCGCCTTGCATCTGAAACAATCATTCTGTGTCAATGTACCAGAAACTTAATTTTCATTGTACTAGTACTCCGTGCTGAAAACCTGGACGTACACGGAATGAAAGCAACGCAGCAGAGGATGAAATTGATTCTTTACCGACCGTGTGCACCTTTGTTCACTGAGGGTCACCCACGATAATTAAATTTGCATTATGCGTAAAATTACGGTACTAACAGAAGCAGATTTATGGTAAAATTATCTTATATATTTCGGATATTTTTCAGGCGGGAAGGGGGAAGTACTTATGGATAACTATGTAATTGCAGTGGCGCGTGGATTTGGCAGCGGCGGAAAGGCGATCGGGACGCAGCTTGCCAGGGAATTGGGAATCTCCTGTTATGCACAGCAGCTTCTGGACATGGCGTCGGAATACAGCGGTATTAATAAGCAGCTGTTCGCGGAGGTGGATGAGAAGCTTCGCGGAGGCTATATGGTGCGGCATCTGATGAAGATTCCTTATACTTATGTGGTGGAGCCAAGTGATAAGGAATTTACGTCCGATATTAATCTTTTCAATATTCAGTCAGAGATCATCAGAGAGCTTGCCAAAACAGAATCCTGTGTGATCATCGGCAAGTGTGCGGATTATATCCTGCGCAATGAGCCGAATGTGGTCAGTGTATTTGTGGATGCACCGGAGAAGGACTGTATAGCTACCGTTATGGACAGAATGCAGGTGAATGAGAGCCGGGCCAGAGACCTGGTACATAAGACGGACAAATACCGGGCAGATTACTATCGTTATTATACAAGAGGGAAAGATTGGAAGGATCCATTAAATTATGATTTGATGTTGAACAGCTCAAGGGTGGGTTGGGACAACTGCGTGAAGCTGATCAGGGAATGCCTGCAGATGAAGCTGCATGTGCAGCTTTGACGATGTGATGTACCGTTTTATGGATATTTCTATAACAGTAGATATGAAGAAATAAAATGTAGATTGAGCAAATGTCGGTCACTTTGCCGGTATGTCAGTGACGGCCGCAAAGCAGGAGAAAGAGGTAACAAAACGGGTGTTTTTATGGAAGATAAGAGATTTGCTATTCTGATCGATACGGATAATATTTCATCAAAATATATTTCCGCGATCATGGATGAGATGACGAAACACGGAATCGTCACATACCGCAGGGCTTATGGTGACTGGACAAGCACTCAGGCCAGGGGATGGAAAAACAAGCTGATGGAGAATTCCATTACGCCGATGCAGCAGTTTTGCAATACGGTGGGCAAGAATGCGACGGATTCTACGCTGATCATCGATGCCATGGATATTCTTTATACGGGAAACGTAGACGGCTTCTGTATTGTGTCCAGTGACGGTGATTTTACGAGACTGGCGATCAGGCTGCGGGAATCCGGTATGAGCGTGGTTGGCATGGGGGAAGAGAAGACACCCCGTTCTTTCCGCACGGCCTGTTCCCAGTTTACGGTGCTTGAGAATCTGATCGACGAGGATGACCAGGATCTGCAGGAGGAAGTGCAGGATACGGCGCATGAGAGTGTCCATGGGACATTAAAGGAAACAGGCTCCAAAGGAAAAGGCAGGAAAGCGGCAGCCAGGAAGGCGGCTGAGGAGAAGGAATCTACATCAATCAGCAAGGAAGTGATCGAAAGCGCCATCATCAATATTATCACGGAGAATGAGAATAAGGATAAAGAGACAGGCCTGGGCGAGATCGGCAGCAGATTGTTGAATAAATACCCGGATTTTGATGTGCGCAATTACGGATACAGCCTGTTATCACGTTTCCTGGAAGAGATTCCCAGTCTGAAGCTGGTCAAGAATAACACCTGTATCAATGTGGAGCTGAAGGAGAATCAGGAGTCTGAGGATGAGATCACATCTTATATTAAGACGATCGTCAAGCTGACCGGTAAGAAGGGGATGCGGGTGAACGAACTGAGCAACAGTGTACACCGTAAATATGCGGGATTTACGCCCAAGAACTATGGGTATTCCCAGTTCACCAAATTCCTGCAGGCGATACCGGAGCTGGAGCTCTACGGTGACATTAATGCGAGGAAAGTGCGCTTCGGGGAAGAAGAATAAGTCAGTTCTGTTTCTTCATCTTAATAATCTTAATAGACTGCTTCCACATCCGTGATCTGGTTATTTTCCACGCAGAAGCTCCAGAGGGAGTGTCCGGGCAGGCGGTGCTCTGTAAGATAATATGTGTTATCTAATTGCGTGATGTAGTAGGGCGTACCGCCTCCGACAAAATATTCGTAGATATCTTCATATTTGTTTTCCGCCAGATCATGAAGGTCCTTCGTGCGCAGGATGGTAGCGTAGTCCTGATTGCCCGTGATATCAGTGGAGACGGTAAGATAGAAATAGTCCTGGATCCGGGTAAGCTGGATCATGCCTGCCATCGAATCAGGAACGGGATAAATCTCCAGTATCTCAAAGGTATCCAGAGAGGCACGGATGATGGAAGCATTACCGGATACAAAGTAGATTTCATTTCCAAGGATGGTAAAAGAACGGACATACACCTGATCCAGAGAACTGATGCGGCGGATTTCTGTCAGATACATACGGGTGTCGTCTGCATTATGGCGGAAGAGATACATTTCGCCGCTCATGGAACTCCACGCGTAAAAGGTGTCTGTGGGAGCATCGTAGACGATGTAATGAGGTCTGTTGCCAATCTCCGAAAAAGTCTGTGTATGGGCATAAATATCGCCTTGTTTCTCAAAAATTAAAACACGATTTTGCTCTGTGTCATCTACCAGGTATACGTCTCCGTCGCCTGCAAGTGTATGGCCTTTGTCGATTTCATCGGTCATAACCTTCCATGCGCTGAGAGGATCATCCAGATTATCGTGATAAATGATCTGATTATGATAGCAGTCCACCAGGAAGTAAGTGCCGTCTATTCTGGTAAGGTAGGTGGGAACGCTTAAATCCGGATAGGGATTGCTCCTGGCGGCTGTCTGCAAGGAAGAGTCAGAGCAGTTTTGGGAAACGGGTTCTGATGCACGCAGGTATTCCGTGACCGGACCGGGAACGGAAATGCTTTCGGAAAGGGTGCTGTTCAAGTCGTTTTTTGGTGTACAGCCGGAAAGGAAGGGCAAAAGGGAAAGCGCTGTGAGCAGTACAGGAAAAACGTGTGGTATTTTATGAGAAATTAAAAGTTCAAATCGTGATTTTATTCTGGATATTCTTAAATTTCGAAGGGTAGTATTCTTTGGCATCTTATATTCTCCGCATGGAAATAATATTGAATATTGTATTTTTCTTAACCATAACAATCATAACATTTTATCTGGAAATATGGTATACTGAAAATCACGGGAAGGAACGATATCATGATCAATGGTTACAGTTCACGGCCTAACCGGCCGCAAATTGTAATGCATCCAGCCCCAAGCGCTTTGGATATGGAGGAAATAATGGATAGACCGGAAACTGATAAGATAGAGTATAACGTATGTTTTTGTATTTTGGCTGCATTGGCGATTCTGATGGTAGTGGCGGGACATCTCGGCTACAATATAATGACGATAGGAGACCTGTTTCCTTACTATTCTTTTCATGTGCCGCTCTTTGTATTTATCTCCGGCTATTTCTATAAAGATACGGAGCGGGAGCGTCCGTTTGGCTATGTGTGGAAGAAGATCAGGAGGCTGCTTGTACCATATTTTGTCTGGAACCTTTTTTATGGAGTGCTTTCGTGGCTGCTGCGGGCGAACGGATTTGCAATGGGGGAGGAGATCAGTTTTCGGACACTGTTTCTTGCGCCTTTTATTCATGGCTATCAGTTTATTTATAACTATGCGGCCTGGTTTGTGCCGACGCTTTTCGTCATTGAGATGATGAATCTGCTGATGCGGCTGATCCTGTGTGGTGCGGTTGATAGAATATTGCGGAATGCCCGGGAATCCTGGCAGAACGGATGGTATCGCCTGCAGGAGTGGCTATTTCTGGCGGGCAGTCTGGCGGTGGGTATGGTGGTAGTTTGTCTGGCAGCGGGCGGCCATGTCTGGGGAAGCTATAAGGCGCCGGGCAGAATTTTATTCCTGTATCCCTGTTTTCAGATGGGGCAGTTTTATAAGAAGAAACTGGAAAGACACGACGTCGTGGGGAATCTGCCGTATATGGCTGTTGTTCTGGGAATTCAGGTATTACTGCAGGTATCCTGTAACGGTCTGGCCTTCAGCAGTGTGTGGTGTACGGGATTTGCAAATGGACCGGTGATCCCCTATGTGACGATCGTGACGGGAATTGCGTTCTGGCTTCGCACAGCCAGGATAATAACGCCTGTCATTGGAACGGGCAGAGCGATCCGCTATCTGGGGCAGAATACATACACGGTGATGATGCATCACGTGATGGTTTTCATGCTGATTAAGTGGGCGCTGGCAGGAATTGCATCACATACCGGCCTGTGTGGAGATTTCGATTTCGTGCAGTTCTATACGAATATTGATTATGTGTATGTGATGAACGGAGCGGAGCATTTTAAGATGGTTTATCTGACAGCGGCGATCGTGCTTCCCCTGTGCCTGCACTATATCCTGCACTATATAAGGGAAGGCGGCAGAGTTCGTAACAGCGAAGCCGGAGGTTGAACTGTTACAGGGCAGCATAACGTTCGGCGCTGGGCTGCTTAAGATTGCATTATGGGAGGCAGTGTGATACACTGGGAAAATATTACAGTTGCGGAGGAATAAATTTGTCAGGGGAATATATAAAGGAGATAGATCCGGCGGTAGTATGGGTATTGGCGGGTCTGACCATTTTAGCGCTGCTGCTGGCAGTGAGCCTGTATGGTATACAGAATTATACGGTGCGTATTTATAATTGGAACGGGAAGCGTTATTGTTATCTGGGACGAGCGGAAATCGGGCAGAGCAAAGACGGATTCTGTGTGCGGATTGGGGAGAGAATGGCGGATCTGTCCTATACTACGTTGTATCAGATCTGCCCTTCCAGGCATTTTGTGCGCAAAAACAGGTACAGGAGCATGATGCTGTGTGCCGGTGATGTGCGGTGCATGCTGCATGTGGATGGGTGTATGCGGCAGTCTGTATACTACAGGAAGGCCTGGCAGCTTTCGGGAAGGCAGGTATAGAATGATAACAGTCAGCTTATGTATGATCGTGAAGAATGAAGAAAGGATTCTGGCAAGGTGTCTGAACAGTATTGCAGATCTGGTGGACGAAGTCATCATTGTGGATACCGGCTCGACAGATGATACGAAAAGGATTGCGGCAGAGTATACGGACAGGATCTATGATTTTATATGGACGGGGGATTTTGCGGAGGCCAGAAATTATGCTTTCTCCAAAGCGGGAATGGAATATATTTATTCGGCCGATGCGGATGAAGTGCTGGATGAGACAAACAGGGCGGCGTTTCGCCGGCTGAAGGAGACTCTGCTGCCGGAGATCGACATCGTGCAGATGTATTATACCAATCAGCTCTCTCACGGCACGGTTTATAATTATGATAAAGAACTGCGCCCGAAGCTGTTTAAAAGACTGCGGACATTCCGGTGGCAGGGGGCTGTCCACGAACAGGTAGGTCTGGAGCCGGTGATCTATGACAGTGAAGTCGAGATCAGGCATATGCCGGAAAGCAATCATAAGGACAGGGATCTGGCAGCCTTTCTGCGCATAATACGGGAGGGGGAGCGCCTGGACAAGAGACTGCATGGATTATATGCCAGAGAGTTGTTTATTGCCGGAGAGGATCAGGATTTTCTGGATGCAGGTTTCTTCTTTGAAGAATCCTGCCGGGATACGGCAAGGGATGCGGAGGAAATCAAGGAAGCGGCCTGTGCGGCGGCGCGGGCCGCACGGATTGCAGGAGATACCGGGAAGTTCTTTAAGTATGCCATGAAGGTGGTGGCATGTGAAGGCTGTGCAGAGATCTGCTGTGAGCTGGGCGATTATTATCTGAGGGAACAGGATATTGACGAGGCTGTCGTGTGGTATTATAATGCGGCCTATGAGACGGAGAGTATTTTGAATCTGAGCTGCAGCGGAGAGATCCCGCTGTACGGACTGGCGGAGTGTTACCGTGCGGCCGGGAATGAAGCGCAGGCGGCCGAATATGAAAGACTGGCCAGGGATGCGGCAGCCCGGAACCATACAGCAGGCTGATCCGTGCCGGAATGTCTGGAGAAACAGGCGCAGGCATAAAAGGATACGGCACGAAGCAGCGTATGATACAAAGCGCAGATTTTCCTTAAACGGAATCATCAGGATAGTGCGAAAATGAATGTAACGATAGAGAGGTATACGGTACACTATGAAATGGGAAGAAAATGTGCGCCGGGTCGTTCCTTATATACCGGGGGAACAGCCGGAAGATCAGAATGTGATCAAATTGAATACCAATGAGAACCCTTACCCGCCGGCTCCGGGAGTGGCGGCCAGGCTTGCGTCGTTGACGCCAGAACGGATGCGCCTGTATCCGGCTTTTCCGGAACAGACACAGCTGGCGGAGGTTCTTGCCAGGAAGTATCAGATCGGCAAAGAACAGCTTTTTATCGGAGTCGGGTCGGATGATGTGCTGTCGCTGGCATTCATGACGTTTTTTCAATCGGGAAGACCGGTCTTTTTCCCGGATATCACGTATTCGTTCTACGATGTATGGGCGGATCTGTATAGAGTGCCGTATGAGACGAAAGCATTGGATGAGGAATTTTGTATCAGGCCGGAGGATTACAGGCAGCCAAACGGAGGGGTGATCTTTCCTAATCCCAATGCACCCACGGGTGTGTTGATGGATCTGTCCGGGGTGGAGGAGATCGTGGAAGCCAACCGTGACGTTGTGGTGATTGTGGACGAAGCCTATATCGATTTCGGCGGTACGAGCTGTCTGCCTTTGATCGGGAAATATGATAACCTGCTGGTGGTGCAGACTTTTTCGAAATCCAGATCCATGGCCGGTATGCGGATCGGATATGCCATGGGAGATCCGAAATTGATCCGATATTTGAATGATGTAAAGTATTCGGTCAATTCGTATACAATGAATTATGCGGCGCTTCAACTTGGAGTTGAGGCAGTGGAAGATGAGGCCTATTTCGAGGAATGCTGTGCCAGGATCGTCAAGACCCGCGAACATGCGGAGAGCAGGCTGCGTCAGCTGGGATTTACTTTTCCGAAATCTTATGGTAATTTTATCTTTGCCAGTCATAAGAGGATACCGGCGAAGGAAATATTCGAGAAGCTGAAAGCAGACGGCATATATGTCAGATATTGGGATAAGGACAGGATCAGGAATCATCTTCGGATCACTGTTGGAACCGATGAGCAGATGGAGGCTCTGTACCGGGCGCTGGAGACGCTGCTGGAGTGAGAATCCGTAATGGCAGCGGTGTTGAGCGCACAGATGCCATACAGCAGGTCTGCATGTGTGCATTTCTTTAAGCGCTGCGGCCTCAGCGTAAAACGCTTCGTAATAGAGGCAAATATGCAGATCGGGATCAAATTTTAAGGCATAGAGACATATATTTGTAGTAAGGATTTAACATCTGGTGCATGTGTCCGGGAGATTCTTACGGATAACTTTACAGAAATGCTTCGGCATGGAGGGAATTATGGAAAAATTAGCGGCAGCTTTTGCAGTAACTTTAGGCAGGTATGTATCAAAGGAAGCGGTGGTATTTATCATATCGATGGTCCCGATCCTGGAACTTCGGGGAGGACTGATCGTATCAAAGCTTCTGGAGGTCCCGATCACTACGGCGATCCCGTTGTGTATCATCGGCAATATCATTCCGATTCCGTTTATCCTGCTTTTTATCAAACAGATTTTTAAGTGGATGAAGAAGATAAAGCTTTTTCGTGGACTGGTGGAGAGACTGGAAGCCAAGGCCATGGGCAAAAGTGACAGCATTAAGAAATATGAGTTCTGGGGACTGGTATTGTTTGTAGGGATTCCCCTGCCGGGCACGGGTGCGTGGACGGGTTCCCTGATCGCGGCGCTGCTGGATGTGGACTTTAAGAAAGCTGTACTGGCAGAGCTTCTTGGGATCGCGATCGCGACGATTATCATGTCGATCTTCTCTTATGGACTTCTGGGAGTCCTGCTGTAGGAGAAGCAGGCGGCAGTGTGCCGGGAAGCACACGGAGAATGTAGTGTATATGGACAGAAAGATAAGAAAATATGCCATTCTGGCCGGGGTATGTATGGCGGCGGCCGTTGTGGCCGGAATCGTCTTATTGTGCTGCGGCCATCAGGGCGGCAGCGCTAATCTTGCACGGCAAAGGGGCGTTATTGCCACCAGCGACAGTGCGGAGACTGAGGACTTGACGGCATATAAGGCGATTGACGGGGATGACAGTGTGTTATCCCGCTGGTCCAGTGAGAATAACTGGGAGGATGCAGCCCACTATATACAACTGGAATTTCCAACAGAAATTTCAGTTTCTTTTGTTGTCCTGAAATGGGAAAGGCGCAATGTGATCTCCTATGCGCTGGAAGGTTCTGTGGACGGTGAAATATGGGAGACACTGCGGCAGTTTGACACTGCACCGGAGACAAAAGAGCAGGAAATTGCGCTTGCGGATGCTGTGACGGTCAGATTCTTAAGGCTCAGCACGTATCAGGTATCTGTCCGGGAAGAGGATTATTCCAATCTTTATCAGAATGTATCGCTCTATGAATTCGAAGTCTACGCGGACAAGCCGGCAGCTTATCGGTTAGAGGCGGCAGAGATCGGCACGCGGGAGGATGGCAGCAGATATCTGATCATGCCGGCAGCGCCGGAAGGATATGAGACGACTTATCTGGGCGCCGACTATGAGCAGGTAATCGGTGCGGACGGCACTGTATATGATACGATTCAGGAGAAAGAAGTGACGGTCGGTTTCCGGGTAAGCAGCAGGAAGGATGAGACGGATACACGGGAGATTGCGCAGGTTTTGACCGTGCCGGCCCATCCGGCGGCGCAGGGAGGACAGGACGGAGGCGGACAGGAAGAGAAAGCGGATGCTGCAAAAGGCAGGGTTAACGACTGTCCGGAGGTGATCCCGGCTCTGGCGGAATGGCAGGGAAGCAGAGGGAAGCTTACGTTCACCGGGGCATTCCGTGTTGTGGTGGAGGAAGGTTCTTCTCTGCAGGAGGAAGCGGAGCTTTTGACAGAACGCCTGAGAGTTGTGACGGGATATGCGCCGCAGGTGGTATGCGGCGATGTTGAGGAAGCACGGGCAGGTGACATCTATCTTGGATATACAGAGGAGGCCTGCGGACTGGGGAGTGAAGGGTATCTCATTGATATATCTGACACGTGTGTCATACTTGCAGAATCCGATACGGGCGTACGATGGGGAACGGTGACACTGCTGCAGATCCTGGGACAGGAACATGGCCTGCCTAAGGGAAAGATAAGGGACTATCCGCTCTATGAAGTGCGGGGATTCGGGATCGATGTGGCGCGCAAGGCTGTATCCATGGACACGCTGTATGCCATGATGGAGGCTATGTCTTATTATAAGATGAATGACCTGACCATTCATCTGAATGATAATGTGATCCTGAGTACCAGCGGCCTTACCGATTCGGTGGAAAGCGCGATGACGGCGGACAGCGCTTTCCGGCTGGAATCGGAGGTGGTAAATGACAGAGGGGAGAGATTGACGTCATCGGAATATGCCTATACGAAGGAGGAATTTGCACAGTTTATCGATACTGCGAAGACCTACGGTGTGACGGTGGTTCCGGAGATTGACACGCCGGCGCATTCCCTGTCCATTACGAAACTTTTTCCGTCGTATGCGCTGACGACCAGGACGGAGTCGGTGGATCAGATTGATTTGAGCAAGGAGGAGGCGGTTTCGCTGGTTCAGACGATCTGGCAGGAAGCGCTTACGGGCGAGGAGGCAGCTTTTCGAAATGCAAAGATCGTCAATATCGGTATGGACGAATATTATGGGGACGGCGAACAGTACAGAGTCTTTTTGAATCGGATTGCCGATCAGGTGCGGGCGGCGGGGAAAACGGTGCGCCTGTGGGGCAGCCTGAGCAATATGGCGGGCGACACCGTACCGGAACCGGACAATCTGCAGATGAACCTGTGGAGTACGGTCTGGGCTGACCCACGGGAGATGTACGAGGCCGGATATTCTCTGATCAACATGCAGAACAATCACCTGTATGTGATCCCCGGCGGGGGCTATGATCGTCTGGATACGAAAGAATTGTATCACAATTGGGAAGCGGACAAATTCTATGATCACAGTCTGATGGAGCGGATACCGGCGTATTCGCCGCAGATGCTCGGTGCATCTTATATGATGTGGAATGACATGTGCGGCAGGCTGGATGTGGGAATCTGTGAGTACGATCTGTATGAACGTTTCGCGGAACCGCTGCCTGTGCTGGGAGCGAAGCTGTGGGGCAGGAATGAGGCGCTGTCATATGAAGCGTTTAACGACGCGGCGGACCGGATCGATCAGGTCCTGAACGGCGGCGGAGGAGAGAGGAACAGGCTTTACGACGGGAAAACGGGGCTGGAACCAAACTATGAAGTCGACATCCGGGTAAAGCTTGCAGAGCCGGGTCTCACAAATACAAAGAGTACGGAGGATGAGGGCACAGATGCGGGGAACGCAGATGCGGAGAATACCGATCTGAACGGCAGAAACGGGAAGGGCATGGTCGGTATACGGGAGGAAAAAGCGCCGGCACAGATCCTTGCCGAGAGTGATGCCGCTTATGGGGAATGGGTATTCTATGCGGTGGAACCGGAAACGGGATGTGTGGGATTTGCCAGGGAGGGCAGGACTTACACCTGGGATTATGTTCTTCCGCGTTCCGAATGGGTGGAGCTGAAGGTGATCGGTGAGCCGGGCAGGACGACTCTGTATGTGAACGGGAAACGGGTTGGAACGCTGGGAAATGAAAAGGCGTTTGAGGAATATGCGACCTTTGTCTTTCCGGTGGAGAGAATCGGTGTTGAGACGGGAAGGTTTGAGGGGGAAATGGAATTCCAGGTGCAGGCCGGACAGTGATCGATAACGGCAAAAGCAATTGATTCTATGAGAAAAAGATTATACAATAATAAGTATCAATCATACGGGACAGGACGAGGTGGACCAGGCATGGAAGCATATACGGGGTTTGCGCAGGTGTACGACATTTTTATGGATGATACGCCGTACGGGGAATGGTGTGAGAATATAGTAAGAATACTGGAGAAATACCGGGTTCCGTGGCGCGCCGGCATGGGCGGCCATGACGACAGCGCCGTAGAACAAAACCTGCAGCAGGAATACAACTCGATCCTGGATCTTGGCTGCGGTACGGGTACGCTGACGCAGCTGCTGGCAGGACGGGGCTATGATATGATCGGTATAGATAATGCCCAGGAGATGCTGCAGATTGCCATGGATAAGCGGGAAGCTTCCGGGCTTGATATTCTGTACCTGCTGCAGGATATGCGGGAGTTTGAGCTGTATGGCACGGTGGGAGCCGTGGTGTGCGTGTGTGATTCCGTCAATTATCTGTTGGAGGAAGAGGAGATCATAAAGACCTTCCGGCTGGTGAACAACTATCTTTTTCCGGGAGGAATCTTTCTCTTTGACTTTAATACGGTCTATAAATACAAGACGGTCATCGGCGACGCCACCATTGCGGAGAACCGGGAGGACTGCAGCTTTATCTGGGATAATTATTATCATGAGGCGGAAGAGATCAATGAGTATGATCTGACGATCTTTGTGAAAGAAAATGCCGGGAACACCGGGGATACTGGGGCTGACGAAGAGCGCGGAGAGCAGGAGGAAAGCGGACGGTATCGGAAGTTTCAGGAAACGCATTATCAGCGCGGCTATCGGCTGGAACAGATGAGATACTTTCTGGAAAGGGCCGGCCTGGTATTTCTGGAAGCGGTGGATGCGGACACGCAGGGACCGGTCAGTGAGGTGAGCGAACGCATCTATGTGGCAGCGCGCAAAGGCCAGTAGATGGGCGTGTATATTACAGGGGAAAAGTAACATACTAAAGACAACGGGAAACGCAGGATTTGTACTGTTTCGTGTCTGTGAGGATACGGTGGAGCAGGGGTTTTGCGGGGATCGCATGGGCCGAAAGGGACAGGAGGGCAACAGGATGGCAGACTACATAGTGAAGGCGACGGCAGCGAATGCGCAGATCCGGGCATTTGCGATCACATCGAGGGATACGGTGGAGTATGCCAGAGAGGCCCATAACTTAAGCCCGGTGGTGACAGCGGCGCTGGGCAGGCTGATGACCGGCGGTGTGATGATGGGCAGTATGCTGAAATCGGAGAAAGATCTGCTGACACTGCAGATCATAGGCAGGGGGCCGGTACACGGGCTGACGGTAACGGCGGATGCGGACGGACATGTGAAGGGATATGCGGATTGTCCGCAGGCGATGATGCCTCCAAACAGCGCAGGCAAGCTGGATGTGGGCGGTGTGATCGGGAAAGGCTCTTTGACGGTTATCAAGGATATGGGACTGAAGGAACCTTATTCTTCTACGGTAGCGCTGCAGACCGGAGAGATCGGAGATGACCTGACCTACTATTTTGCGGCTTCCGAGCAGGTGCCGTCGGTGGTGGCGCTGGGCGTCTTAATGGATAGGAATAATACGGTAAAGCAGGCGGGCGGCTTTATCCTGCAGCTGATGCCTTTTACGGAGGAGAGTGTGATCGGTGCGCTGGAGAAGAAGCTGGCGGCAATGGCGCCGGTCACCGCAATGCTGGAGGAGGGCAAAAGCCCTGAACAGATCCTGGAGAGCGTGCTGGGCGATCTGGGCGTGGAATTTACGGACCGGATGCCGGTGGCGTTTTATTGTAACTGCAGTAAGGAGCGGGTGGAGAAGGTGCTGATCAGCCTTGGGAAGAAGGAATTGCAGGAGCTCATCGACGAGGGGAAAGCGGTGGAGTTAAACTGCCATTTCTGCAATACGGATTACACCTTTACGATAGAGGAACTGAAAGAGATTCAGCGGGCAAGAGGCAGATAAGGGATTGCAGGGTATCCTGGTCGTTTAATGCGACGTCTCAACATAGTTGAGACAAAAGCAGCGCAGAAATGGAGAAGAACATGAGAAAAAGATATTTCAGAACTTTAATGACAGCTTTGGTAATGACAGGCCTTTTGGCGGGCTGCGGAAACACGGGCAATACGGTGCAGGACAAGAGCGTCAGCGAGCCGGCAGAGCCAGCGGAAACGGCAGAGACGGAAGAAAGCAGCAGTGACAGTAACGGCAGCAGCGACGAGAACAGCAGTGAAAGTGCCGATGAGAGTACGGTTACTACCGATAATGGCGAAAAATATCTGATTAAGTACGCTACGGTTCGTTCCAGTGACCATGGGGTGGAGCAGCTGGTGCAGGAGTATTTCGACCGTTTGACGGAGGAATCCGGCGGCCGGCTGGAATTTGAGTGTTACTGGGACGGCAGTATGGGTTCGGCGCGTGAGATTGCGGAAAGCTGTTATGCGGGCACGATCGATGCGTTCTGGGGAGGATCGGGAGATCTGACGGTATATGCGCCGGTTGCGGAAATATTGACGAACCCGCCTTTTGTATACAAGGATGAAGAACATGCGGCGCGTGTACTGGATGCCGTATGGGACGATGTGGATGCCATGATCGAGAGTACGGGATTTAAGCCGTTGTACCATTCCTATCAGGGTACGCGTCAGCTGATCTCGAAAAATCCGGTGGAGACATTAGAGGATATGGCCGGTTTGAAAAAACGTACATTGAATACCGAATATTTTCTCGGCCTGTTCAGGACATTGGGAGCGGACCCGGCTGCATTGGATGTAAGTGAACTGTATACTGCATTGCAGACAGGTGTCGTGGAAGCAGGCGGCGGAGATCTGGCTATGATCTATACAAAGGGCTGGCATGAGGTGGTTAAGAATCTGACCATGTACAATGCGATCTGCGTACAGGGTATACCGGTCATGAATCTGGAGAAATTCAATTCGCTTCCGGAAGACCTGCAGCAGTTGATGCTGGATGTGGGTAAGGATATGGTGATAAGAGGCAACGAAGAAGTTGGAAAATCGGAAGAGGAATATCTGCAGAAGCTGGAGAGTGAAGGCGTCAACGTGATTTATCCGACGGAGGAAGCCATGGAACAATTCCGCGAGGCAGTAGCCGATTATGCGGCAGAGTATTCGAAATCGCTGGGGGATGATGTGTATGCCGTTTATGAAAAAATGATAGCGGTGGAATAGCAGGAGAAGGATGCTGCCGTGGCAGGTCTTGGAGGAGGTGTATGTTTCGGTGTATATATTGCGATTGTTACGGCAAGTTGAGCGGGCGATCATGTATGTCTGTTATATTGCGCTTGTAATGGCAACACTGATCGGCATTGTGACGCGGCTCATACCGGGGGTGAACAATGTTGTCTGGGGGATGGAGCTCAGCCGTTTTGCGATGGTCTGGATGGTGATGCTGATCAATGCCGTCAACATCCAGCAGCGGGATGAGATTGTGATTGAAGTGTTGATCTCGCGGGTGCCGGACCGGGTTCGGCGCATTATGGCTGTCATCAGTGATATTCTGGTGATCGGTTTTCTGGTGGTAATGTTTGTTTTCGGGTTGAAAGTCTGTGTGGATAATGCCCGTCAGATGACGGCGTCCCTGGGAATTTCCATGAGATATATCTATATCTGTATGCCGCTTGGCGCGTTATGTATGTTGATAGAGAAAGTGATCGTGCTGGTGCAGGATGTTCGTTCTTCCAAGCCGATCAAAAATGCAAGTGAGGAGGTGATCGATCAATTATGAGCAGTACAGCATTGATCTTATTGTTATTCGGTATGATGTTGGTAATGATCTTTATCGGTGTTCCGGTTGCATTTTCGGTTGGGATATCTGCGCTTACGGCGCTGATGATTGAGGGGATTCCGCTTTCACAGCTGATTACCAAGATGTTCGGTGGTGTGGATTCTTTTACCGTACTGGCGATCCCGTTCTATATTCTGGTGGGATCGGTCATGAACAACGGTGATCTTACGGCCAAGCTTGTAAAGTTTGCGGACAGCCTGGTAGGGCATGTCCGCGGCGGCCTGGCCCATGTAAATGTACTGGCAAGCATGTTTTTTGCAGGGATCTCCGGAAGTTCGACGGCAGATTCGGCGTCCATTGGCGCAATGCTTGTACCGTCAATGGTGCAGGAAGGCTATGACGTCAGGTTTTCGGCGGCGATCACGGCGGCCTCGTCTTCTATCGGGCCGATCATTCCGCCCAGTATCATGATGGTACTATACGGGTCGCTGACAGGGGTTTCGGTGGGTTCCTTGTTCTTAGGCGGCATAGGACCGGGTATTCTGTTAGGTGTTTTGCAGATGGGGTTGACCATGTTCCTGCTTCCGAAAGTGTTTCACCCCAAAGAGGAAGTGAAGAAGAAATTCCGTTTGAAGAATGTATGGGACAGTTTCCTTTATTCTTTTCCTGTCCTGGTGATTCCGTTGATCATCGTCTCCAGTATTGTGGGCGGGATCTGTACGGCGACGGAGGCCGGTGTTCTGGCGGCTGCCTACTCGATTCTGATCAGCCTGTTTTTCTACCGGACAATCACGTTAAAGCAGATTCCGGGCATCCTGCTGGATGCGGCGAAGAGTACCGGTATTGTACTCTTTCTGATGTCAACGGCGGCGGTATTCGGAAATGTGCTTACGCTGCTGCATTTTCCGACGATGTGTGTGGAGTTTTTACAGGGATTGACGAGTAACCCGACTATTATGTTGTTTATTGTAATTGCATTCCTGTTTGTCCTGGGCTTTTTCATTGATGGCACGGCGATCATGATTATGTTCGTTCCGGTATTGGAGGAAATTGCGATGACAATGGGTTACGATCCGATTTTTTTCGGCGTGATCGTGACGGTATCTATTTTGATTGGCGGTATTACGCCACCGGTGGGTGTGTTGTTGTTTGTTAATGCAAAGATCGCAAAGATTTCCATGGATGACATGATAAAGGGGATCTGGCCGTTTGTGGCTGTGATGCTGCTGTTAGTTGTTATCTGTGCACTCTGTCCGTCGATCATTACATTTATTCCCAATCTGCTAATGTAGCTGGGATGATAAGTTTCTATGGTATTCATTGCTTAAGGAGGAGATTTGGTTATGGATCTGTCAAAGGAAAAGCTCCTGGAAGTGTATCGACACATGTACCAGACGCGTGTGTTTGAGCAGGAGTGTGAAAAACTGAACAAAAACAAAGAAATATTAGGAAGCATTCATGGCAGTATGGGTGAGGAGGCGACTTCGGTGGGGCTGGCGGCGCTGCTCCGGCCGGATGACGTCCTCTCGCCGTCCTACCGGGATCCGGGAGCGCTGTTTATGAAAGGGCTGACGACGATGGATCTCGTCGGTATGCTCTTTGCCAAGGACTGCGGTAAGACCAAAGGACGTACCCGCGTGCTGCATGTCGGAGATTTTCGGAAGAATATTTATCCGCCGAATCCGATCCTGGGAGCTTCCTCGGTGATTGCCAACGGAGCGGCACTGGCATTTAAGATGAACGGCAGCGACCGGATCGTGCTGAATATTATGGGAGATGGGGCCAGCAATGAAGGAGCCGTACATGAAGCGATGAATTTTGCGGCGGTTAAGAACTTACCGATTATTTTTGCGATTGAAAATAATGCCTACGCCTGGTCGACACCATTTAAGAACAATTTCAGAATCCATACTTTTATCGAGCGCGCCATCGGATATGGCATACCGGGATTTATTGCTGACGGTTATGACGTGATGGACGTGATGCAGGTGATGGAAGAGGCCATCGAGCATGTGCGCAGCGGACGGGGACCGGCGCTGGTAGAATGCCGGACATACCGTTGGTCGGGCCACTCGGGGAATGATAAGAATGTGTACCGTCCATGGGAGGAGATCGTCCGCTGGAAGCAGAATTGTCCGATTGCCCGATTCGGCGGTTATCTGACGAATGCCGCAATCAGCAGTGATGAGGAACTGGCGGCAATCCGCACGGAAGTGGAACAGGAAGTACAGGATGCAATTGAATACAGCAAGACAGCGCCCTATCCGGACTGCGGAGAATTCTTCCGGGATGACGTAATGCTGGCAGCGGAATAAGGCAGGAGGGGATTATATATGGAAAATATGACTTATGCGGAGGCGCTTCGGGCCTCCATGAGAAAAGCGCTTGCAGAGGATGAAAATGTTTTCCTGATAGGAGAAGATATTGGGAAGTACGGCGGCTGTTACGGGGTAACAGCCGGGCTGGTTGAAGAATTCGGGGAAGAAAGAGTGATCGATACCCCGATTTCCGAGCTGGCCATCACCGGGGCGTCGGTGGGGGCGGCCATGCAGGGTAAGCGCCCGGTTGTAGAGATCATGTACGCCGATTTTCTGACGGTGGCGGCGGACCAGATCATCAATCAGGCATGCAAGATGCGCTATATTATGGGAAAAGAAGTGAAGGTTCCGCTGGTGGTCCGCACGGCTTACGGCGGCGGCGGCCGGTATTCCTTTAATCATTCTCAGAGTCCGGAGGCCATGTTCATGAATGCTCCCGGCCTGACGATTCTGATGCCGTCCACACCCGCGGACGCAAAGGGACTGATGACGGCGGCGATCCGCAGCAACAATCCGGTATTGTTTTTTGAACAGAAGTATTTGTACAAAACAGTGTCCGGTCCGGTGCCGGAAGGTGACTATGAGATTCCCATCGGTAAAGGCGATGTTAAGCGCGAGGGACAGGACATTACGGTAGTTGCCACCGGATGGATGGTGCATCGTGCCCTGGAGGCGGCCAAACGTCTGGAACAGGAAGGTATTTCGCTGGAAGTAATCGATCCACGCACGCTCAAACCGCTTGATGAAGAGTTGATTCTGTCATCCGTAAGGAAGACGGGGCGTCTGATTACCATGCATGAGGCAAGTCTGACCGGCGGTTTTGGAGCGGAAATTTGCGCGATCGTGACGGAGAAGGCGTTTGACAGCCTGAAGAAACCGGTATGCAGACTGGCTGCTCCGGATTCCATCATTCCTTTTGCCCCGAATCTGGAAGACCAGTATTATCCTACGGCGGTGGAATTGGAAGCGGCAGCCCGTGAAATGCTTCAATAGAAAGGGGTGGGTATTTTATGGAGAGACCACTTGAGGGAATTCGTGTGCTGGATCTGGCAAGAGTTTTGTCCGGACCGCATTGCGCTATGCTGCTGGGCGATCTGGGGGCGGAAGTCATTAAAGTGGAGAAGCCGAATGAAGGCGATATGACGCGCAGCAACCCGCCGGAATATAACGGTGAAAGTACCTATTTTATGGCGCATAACCGGAACAAGAAAGGTATCACGCTGAACTTCCGTAAGCCGCAGGCCAGGGAATTGTTCCTGCAGCTGGTGAAAACGGCGGATGTGGTGATTGAGAATTTTCGTGCCGGCACTATGGAGAAGATGGGGCTGGGGTACGATGTGCTGCATGAGGCTAACCCGAAGATTATCCTGACGCGTATTTCCGGCTATGGACAGACGGGGCCGTACGCTTCACGGGGATGCTTTGACGGTGCGGCGCAGGCGATGAGCGGAATGGTAGAGATTACCGGAGATCCGCAGGGTTCCCCTTATATGACGGGTACTTACATCATTGATTACGCCAGTGCATTGTATGCAGCGATAGGGACACTGGCGGCGCTGCGCACGGCGGAACGTACCGGAGAAGGCCAGGTAGTGGATGTTGCCCTGCTCGACGCGGCTGTTTCCCTGCTGCATACGGCAGTGCCGGATTATATGCTGTTAGGGCAGGAAATGACCCGTAACGGCAATAATGACCGCTATATGTGGCCGGCGAACATCTATCCGGCCAAAGAGGGGCGCTGGGTATATATCCATGCAGGTATGGAGCACTGCTATAAGGCGATCCTAAAGGAGATGGGAAGAACGGAGGTGCTGGAGGATGAGAGGCACGGCAAGACCCGTGAAGCGCGTTCTACGCCGGAAGGGCGGCGGTTTAACGATGAAATGATCCGTACATGGACGATGGCACATACTGCCGACGAGATCGTGGAACGGCTGTCAATACTGGGCATTCCCTGCGCCAAGGTCAATACCATCGGTGAAGCGATGGAGGATCCGCAGCTGCGGCATCGCGGTATGCTGGCGAAATATTGCCGCAAGAACGGGGAAGAAGGCATTCTGGCAGGGTCGGTGCCGCATTTTTCCGGCTCGGAATTTGCGATAGAACTCCCGCCGCCAAGACTGGGGGAGCATAACGAAGCGGTTTATGCCGAACTGGGACTGAGCAGGGAGGAGATCGCCTGTCTTAAGGATGACGATGTGATATAGATGGAGGGGTAAGGCTGCATAAATTCTCTGATGAACAATTTATGCAATCAGGAATTTGTAACGTTTCGGAATGGAGGGAAATATGAAATCAAAACTGACAACACTGGAAGATGCCGTTAAACGGGTACCTTCCGGCAGTTCTATTGCATTGGGCGGCAGTATTCTCCGCCGCCAGCCAATGGCTTTTGTACGTGAAATGATCCGGCAGGGGAAAAAGGACCTGACGATCTTCGGCTATCCCTGCGGCCTGGCGACCGATATGCTGTCCGGCGTCGGCGCGGTAAAACGCGTGGAAGCGGTATATACCGGATTGTTTCAATTCGGAATGTCTTATAATTTCCGCCGCGCGGTTGAGAACGGTGAACTGGAGATCAGGGATTATCCGGAAGTGGCACAGGCGGCGCGATACCAGGCGGCAGCCATGAATATTGATTTTATTGCCACGAAGGATCTGCTTGGAACCGGCATGGCGAAGTACAATCCGGAGGACATCGTGGAGATGGTCAGCCCGTTTACCGGTGAAAAGTACCATGCGGTCAAGGCGGCGAAAACGGATTTCACCGTGCTTCATGAGTACGTGGCCGACAAATACGGCAATGTGCAGTGGCCGGATCACTGGGATGCGGACGATCTGGATATGCTGATGGCAAAGGCTTCACGCCGCCTGATCGTCACGGTGGAAAAGATCGTGCCGCATAACCAGATCACCAGCCAGCCGAACCGGACCATGATTCCGCACAGCTGGGTTGAGGCGGTTGTTGAGGTGCCTTTCGGAGCTCATCCCGCGCCGTGCGACGCGTTCTATGACGAGGACGATGCGCATATGGAGATTTACCAGAAACTGGCTAAGGAACCGGGACGCTGGCGCAAGGAGTATGCGGAAAAGTATATCTACGGGCCAAAGGACCATTGGGAATACCTGGATGTTGCCATGACACCTTCCCAGATGGCCAGACTGATCGTGCGATAGGAGGGATAGAGATGGCATTTTATACTTGTAATGAATTGATGGCGGCGGCCACGGCCAGAGAACTGCGTGACAATGAACTTGGATTTATCGGGGTAGGAACGGATGGGCGTGCATATACGCTGGCGGTGGGCATTCCCATGGTTGCGGCACGTCTGGCGCAGCTGTCCCATGCTCCTGATTTTACAATCTTCTGGAACAATCTGCTGAGCCCGAAACTGGACGAGATCCCGCCCTATCTGACGCAGGATTATCTGACGAAATGGCCCTGTGCATTTCAGCCGGTCACCTGCGAAGACAAAAATGAGATGCTGGCCAGTGAGCGGTTTGACGTCAGCTTCGATTCCGCTCCGCAGATCGACCGTTTTGGCAATATGAATATTACGGCTATCGGCGATTATAAGAAACCGAAGGTTCGTCTGGTGGGATGTCTGGCGCAGCCGGATCATTTCGCCTTTGTGAAAAGACCGATCATTCTGACCGATCTGAAGAAACGGGCTTTCGTCGAGAAGGTTGACTTCATCACCAGCGTCGGTTATCTGGAAGGCGGTGACAGCCGCATTCAGGCAGGCCTGCGCCCTTACGGTCCCTGGAAAGTGATCACGGACAAGTGTATTCTGAATTTTGATAATGAGCAAAAGGAGATGCAGCTTGAGTCGCTTCATCCGGGTGTGACGCTGGAGGAAGTGTTGGATAATATGGGATTCCGGCCGCGTATTCCCAAGAAAATTGCGACTACACCGGAACCGACTAAGGAGCAGGTGCGTGTGATCCGTGAGACGATCGATCCCAATCACAGTCTGCTGCGTGCCTGATGGACGGCCCCACCTTCTTGACCGGTGGGGCAATTCTTTTCACATGATTTCAATTTTGACATGATTTCAATTTTCACGTTATTTCATATGGAAACTTTGATACAGGAGGATAAAAAGATTGAAAATTAATATTTTCAATCGCGAGATTTGTGTCTGCGCGTTGCTTGCCACAAACTCGTTTCATGCGACGTCTCAACATAGTTGAGACAAGAGCAGCGCAGAAATGGAGAAAACTGTAGATGATCAATTTTAATGTACCGCCTTTTACGGGCAGGGAAGTAGAATATATGAGGGAGGCTATCGAGAACCAGAAGATCTGCGGGGACGGGCCTTTTACGAAGAAATGCAGTGAGTGGATCGAAGCGCAGACCGGCACGGCGAAATGTCTGCTGACCACGTCCTGCACCCATGCGACGGAGCTGGCGGCGCTGCTGGCAGATATCAAAGAGGGGGACGAAGTGATCCTGCCGTCCTATACCTTTGTATCTACGGCGGATGCCTTTGTGCTGCGCGGGGCGAAAGTGGTCTTCGTGGATATCAGGCCGGATACCATGAATATTGATGAGACTCTGATCGAGGATGCCATCACGGAGCGGACCAGGGCGATCGCGCCGGTACATTATGCCGGGGTAGGCTGTGAGATGGATGTGATCATGGACATTGCCGGACGTCATGATCTGATCGTGGTGGAGGATGCCGCGCAGGGGATCATGGCGTCCTATAAGGGGAAACCCCTTGGCACCTTCGGGGAGTTTGGGTGCTTCAGCTTTCACGAGACGAAGAATTTCAGCATGGGTGAGGGCGGCGCCCTGCTCATTCGGGATGAAAAGTATATTGAGACCGCAGAGATCTTCCGGGAAAAGGGCACGGACAGAAGCAAGTACTACAGAGGGCAGGTGGATAAGTACCGCTGGCAGGACTATGGTTCTTCGTATCTGCCCAGCGACCTGAACGCCGCCTATCTGTATGCGCAGCTGGAGCTGGCGGAGGAGATCACACAGGCGAGAATGGACAGATGGGATCAGTACCGGGAGCTGCTTTTGCCGCTGGCGGAATCCGGCAGGATCGAGCTGCCGCATATTCCTGCGCACTGCAGCCATAACGCGCATATGTTCTATATCAAGACGAAGGATATGGAAGAACGCACCAGCCTGATCGATTTCCTGAAGGAGAAAGGGATCATGGCGGTGTTCCACTATGTGCCGCTGCATTCTGCGCCGGCCGGGATCAAATATGGCCGGTTCCATGGAGAAGATAAGTATACCACCAGAGAAAGCGACAGGCTGCTGCGTCTGCCGATGTACTATAAGCTGACGGCGGATGAGGTGGAGTATATTGCGGAGCAGGTGAAGGCATTCTATGCGCAGCGGCCGGTTTTCGGTGTCGGGTGAACTGTATCAGTGTCGGAGTGGAACGTGGGCGGCAATCATGAGAAGGAATAGGAGCGGCAGATAGTGCGGCAGAAGAAAGAATGGTGGAAATGGGAGAACTGTATACTGACGCTGCTTGTTGTGTCTGTGAATATGATCGTCATGGGGGTCTGTTTTGACTTCTATTATGATCTGAATGACGATACCATGATGCTGGACATTATGTCCGGGGCTTACAGTGGGACGCCGGACGGGCATAACATGCAGACTTTGTATCCTCTGGGTGCGCTGATCGCCCTGTGTTATAAAGTGTGTGGGACAGTTCCCTGGTATGGTCTGTTTCTGTGTCTGTGCCAGTTTGGCTGCTTCTATCTGATCGGTGTGCGCCTGTGCAGCCTGGGTCTGTGCAACCTGGGAGAAGGGAGACGGAAAGCGGGAGACGGTCAAAGGCCGGCAGCTCTTTATACAGCCTCGCGTGTGGGCGTGGGGAGGAAGATCCTGTGGCTTGGGGCGCTGTCTCTTCTGGTGTGGGGCGTATGTCTTTCACATCTGGTGAATCTGCAGTATACCGTTACCTGCGCCATGCTTTCTGCGGCTGCCATTTTCCTGTTTTTGACCACGCCGGATACAGAGAGCAGCAAACGGTTTATAAGAAGCAATATACCTTCCATGGTGCTGGTGATTGTCGCCTATCAGCTTCGTTCGGAGATGCTGCTTTTGACTTTTCCATTTATCTGTCTGGCGGGATTGTACCGGTTGACGGAAGAAAAGAAGCTCTTCGGGAAAGATACGCTGATCAGATACGGCAGTGTATTGGGAATCATGCTGGCGGGTATGCTGATCTCGAGGGGGATTGACTATGCGGCTTACGGAAGCGGTCAATGGAAGGATTTTCTGCGGTTCTTTGAAGCCAGGACGACGGTGTATGACTTTTACCAGGAATTGATCATGGAGGATGCCTGGCAGGAAGCGCTTGAGGAACTGGGAGCGCCGCCCTGCCGGCAGACGCTGCTTCGCAACTACAATTATGGACTGGATGATGGAGTGGATTCGCAGTTCCTTATGACACTGGCGGATTATGCCACGGATACGGTGCGCAAAGCCAGGGACTGGGAAGCCATCGTGAAGAAGCAGGTCTATCGTTATTACTACCGTACGCTGCGTGGAGGGGACTCGCCCTACAGTACCCTGCTGCTGTGGATGTATGCGGGGGTGTTCGCGGCTGGAATTTGTGCTCCGGTTCTATTTGGGAAAGCGGCATCCGGGGAAGAGAAGAACGGCGGGAAAGTGGAAAAGAAAAGAGAAAGCATGCAAAGATTTGATCTGCTATGGCAGGCAGTACTGGTGACAGGCGTGCGCAGTGCGGTCTGGATGTTTATTCTGCTGCGAGGCAGAGATCCGGAGCGCATCACACATTCTCTTTATCTGGTGGAATTTGCGCTGCTGGCGGCCATGCTGATACGTGCTTGTCATAGAAGTACAGGTGGAGCAGAAATAGTGCGAAGTACGGATACTGATACCGGAAGACATTGTGCGGGGAGTGTATTGCATGGAGTGGCATGCGGCATTGTGTTGATTATGGCAGTTTCTTTCTGCCTGATCACAGGGAAGGGTATGATAAAGGGTATACCGGCATTGCGTGCGCAGCAGGAACTTCGGGAACAGGTTAACGAGAACTGGTATGCAATCGATGAATATTGCAGAGAGCGTGATGAAAATTTCTATTTTGAGGATGTGTATTCCACGGTATCATTTTCCAGACGTATCTTTGACAGCACAGGCCGTGGCTATGCCAATTATGATATTCTGGGCGGCTGGATGTGCGGCAGTCCGCTCTATTATGATAAGCTGAGAAGATATGGCATTACATCGGTGCAGGAAGCGTTGATCGAGCGGGGGAATGTTTATTTGATTCTGGCCGATCAGGAAGTAAAGGAGCGGGGACTTGCGTGGATTGAAGACTGCTATGCCGCACGGGGCATTGAGACCGTGGCGGAGCAGACGGACAGGATAGGCGAAGGATATGCGGTCTATAGAATTATGAGAATACAATAAAAGCGACAGGCTGATGGCCTGGAGACCACACGGCAGCAGGCAGAAACAGTCGTGCACGACGGGATTGCGGCACGGTTATGACAGGGAGCGGGGAGGCGGATTTATATGCGGCAGAGGCCTTCAATCCGGCTGCGGCTGATGACAATCGAGGATACGGAGAAGATTGTTACATGGCGCAACAGGGATTTTGTGAGAAAAAATTTCATCTATCAGGAACCTTTTACGGCGGAAGGACATCTGTCCTGGATCAGGGAGCAGGTGGAGACGGGACGGGTGGTACAGTTTATTATCTGCCTGTCTGACGGCAGGGAGATCGGCAGTGTCTATTTTCGCGATATCGACAGGGAGAACGGTGAGGCGGAGTACGGTATTTTTATCGGAGAAGAGACGGCGCTGGGCTGCGGGTATGGTACGGAGACGGCGAAACAGGCGCTTGCGTATGCTTTTACACAATTAAAGCTTCATAAGGTATTTCTCCGATTTCTTTCAGACAATATCAGTGCCATGAAGAGTTATGAACATGCCGGGTTTCTTCTGGCGGACAGGAGGGAGTCCGTGATGACCCGCCAGGGCGTAAGAGAGGTCAGATTTATGGAGCTTGATGATGCGGCATGGCGGCAGGCTGCGCATGATGGGGGTTTAGAAAGGAAAGCGAATGAGTAAAGTTATCAGTTTTGTAATACCCTGCTATCGTTCGGCGGAAACGATCGGCAGGGTGGTGGCGGAGCTTGATGCAGCGATGCAGAAAATGCCGGCATATCAATATGAGATCGTGTTGGTCAACGACTGCTCACCGGATAATACGTTCGAGGTGATCCGTGGTCTCTGTGCACAGCGGACGGATATCTGCGGCATCAGCCTTGCCAGAAATTTCGGACAGCATGCGGCATTGATGGCCGGTTTTCGGTATACTCGCGGGGACGTAGTAATATGTCTGGATGACGACGGGCAGACGCCGGCGGCCGAGGCAGGTAAACTGTTGGCGAAGATAGAGGAAGGCTTTGATGTTGTATATGCAAAATATGCCCATAAGCAGCATTCCGGTTTTCGCAATTTTGGCAGTAAAGTCAATGAAATGATGACCAGAGTTATGCTGGGAAAACCGAAGGAACTGTATCTGTCCAGCTATTTTGCCGCCAAACGGTTCGTGGTGGATGAGATGCTGCGGTATACGAATCCCTATCCTTATGTGATTGGGTTGGTTTTGCGGACCACAAAGAATATTACCAATGTGGAGGTGGCCCACAGGGAACGTGAGTCCGGCGTGTCGGGATATACCATGGGAAAACTGCTGGGCCTGTGGTTCAACGGTTTTACAGCGTTCAGCATCAAGCCGCTGCGTATTGCCACCGCCATGGGATGCATGACGGCATGCGCGGGTTTCCTGTACGGTATTTATACGGTGATCAAGAAATTTGTCAATCCGAATGTTCCGATCGGATTCAGCGCCATGATGGCGGCGCTTGTCTTTATCGGCGGGATGATCATGCTGATGCTGGGACTGATCGGAGAATACATCGGCAGGATCTATATCTCCCTCAACAATTCGCCTCAGTATGTGATCAGAGAGTGTGTCGGCAACGCGGCGGACGATCAGAAAGAGAATGAAAGCAGTAGAACGGTATGAATGAAAAAGAATTTAAGATCAGATTGAAACTGAATACGATGGCCTTCGTGATTGCCACGGCGGGGACGCTGTGTTTCCCGCAGGTTCTTAATCTGCAGGAGAATACGCTGGGGTTTACCAACAGCATTTTTTCCCTTTTTGTGTGGCTTCTGTGCATCTATGCGGTCAGCTGGTCGCTGCATACCATCGACTGGCAGGATAAGAGAGGATGGACGATCGCCGGCATTCTCTCCTTCTTATTTACCACGGCGATGCTGTTCGGGGTTCAGCTGGAAGCCGTGGGGAATGTGAATTTCAAAGACTGGCATCTGTGGGTATCGCTGCCGGTTCTGACCTGTCTTTTTACGATACTGGTGCGGAAGTTCTGGAATTTTCTGGGCAATATCGAAGCGCGTAAGAACAGCCTGGCGGCACATATCAAGCTTCCGACAACACCGTCAGGGGCAGTCAAATATGTGGACGTCCTGATGTTTGGTTTTATGTTTCTGTGCTGGCTGCCGGTACTGCTGGCGGTATATCCGGGATTTTTCGTCTATGACGCGCAGGAAGAATGGCTGCAGGTGGCGTCCAGGAATTTCACGACGCATCATCCTCTTGTGCATGTACTGATGCTGGGCGGCATCGTCTGTGCCGTGCATAAGATTACGGATTCCTATAATCTTGGCATTGCCTGTTATATGCTGGTGCAGATGACGATTGTGGCGGGCTGTTTTACTTATCTGCTTGTCTTTATGCGGCGAAGAAAGGTCGCCAGAGGTGTAAGGATTGGCTCATTGCTTTACTTTGCACTGTTTCCGGTGATCGTGATGTTTACGCTCTGCTCTGCGAAGGATACGATCTTTACGGCGGCGTTGTTGATGCTGCTTTTGTCATTGATCGAACTGGGCAGTGACGGCGCAGCATTCTTTGCATCCTCCGGAAAGATGCTCTTTTTTGTGATCAGCGCCTTGTCCATGATGCTGTTTCGTAAGAACGGTGTCTATGCATTTGCGGTGATGGCCCCGGTTCTGCTGCTCTACGTCAATAAAGTTTTCTATGGCGGAAAGTCTTCATCAGGTGCTGACCGTCTGAAGAAAGCGGGAAAGAAGCCATGTTTAAGGAAGATGTGTCTGCTTTTGGTGTTTATCTTTGGCTCTTATTTTCTGATTAACAGTGTGCTTATCGTGACGCTCCATGCGAAGAATGAGGAAAATCAGGAGATCCTGACGGTTCCGATCCAGCAGCTGGCCAGAACCTGGAAATTCAATCCGGAGGTTTTTGAGCCGGATGATGTTGCAGCGCTGCATGAAGTACTGCCGGAGGAGGCGCTGGTTCTGTACAATCCGAAGCTGTCGGATCCGGTGAAAGTCCATTTCCAGAATAATGTCTACGATGCGGACAAGTCGCGGTATGTGATGCTCTGGCTTAAGATCGGCCTGCGCAAACCGCTGTCCTATATCAACGCCTGGCTGATGAATTCTTACGGTTTCTGGTATCCGGATACGGTGATCGATGTCTACTCCGGCAACAGGGTGTTTACTTTTACGTACGAGGACAGTTCTTACTTCGGATACGAAGTGGAGGAACCGGGCTATAGAGACAGTAAGATCCCCTGGCTGGACAGGGCTTACAGGAAGCTGTCGCTGGAGATATCGCAGGAAAAGGTGCCGATCTATTCGATGCTGTACTCACCCGGCGGGATTTTCTGGGGCATTGCCTTCGTGTTTGCTTATATGTTGTACCGGAAGAAGTATCATATCGTAGTTCCCTACCTGATGATACTGCTCGTCTGGCTGACCGTGATCCTGGGTCCTACGTATCTGCCCAGATATGTGCTGATCTTCTGGTTCGGCATGCCGCTGTTCGTGGCGATGCTGCTGGAGGAATTGTAAAAAAAGTTCCTCAGTTGTAAAAAATATACAATCGTGATATACTAAGCAGTGAAATTTCCGCGGTATGGCGCATTTTATGTCAGAACAGGCGGAAAGACAAACATTTGGACGGTTACGTATCAGGAATAGACAATGAATAGAATAATCAATAAGAGACAGGCCATCTGTGGGACAGTCTGGGTGATCGTGGTGTGTGCGGTGTTTATGTTGTGGCCGCTTCGTCTTGTGACGGAGACGGTGGTTTCAGACAGCAGCAGACAGATCGTTATGGAGTCCGGAGAGATCGTTGATGGACATGCAGTACAGCAGATGTTCGTTGCACAGTATGACAGGCTTAAAAACATCGATATTTATTTCGCGGAAGGAACCATCGGCGGGGAATTCAATTTCGTATTGTATGACGCTTCCATGCAGATGCTCATGCAGCAGGTGATAGGTACGGAGGAGATGAAATCCATACCGGGAGACTGCACGGTACAGATTAATATCGATACGGAAGTCGGCAGACCGTATTACTATCTGCTGCAGGGAATGGAGACCCCGTTCCGCGTGGCTTTTGAGGATACGGCGGCTTCCGGCAATTTATATAACGGCACGCTCTACTATGAGAATGTGGAGGATGAGGAACACTGCATCGTCGCTTCCTATGAGTATGAGATGCCGCTTCGCAAGGGCAGAACATTGATATGGGATGCTCTGTTTGTGCTGTCTGGAATTGCGGTTACGCTTCTTACGGGGAAATACTACAAAAGGTACCCGGAAAGAAATTGTCTGGTGACGGTGGAGAAGACGGTTAAGACCGTATTGAATCCGGTGATTGTGACCCTGGGTGCGGCGGCATTTATGGCTGTGTGGCCTATGAAGCTGTTCGCGAAGGATATGGAATCCATTCTATTCTATGAGGGCAGTATTCTGATTGCTGTGGCGCTGGCGCTGTACGCGGTCAACCACAGCCGGACAGGCTTTGCTTCGGACAGGACATTTGCGCATCTTCTGCGGGATAACTGGCAGAATTATCTGCAGGCCGCTCTTTTTGCGGGCGCTGTCGGGGCATGCTGTAATTATATGAATGGGCTGTTCGAGATGCACCATACGGTGGCGTACCGGCAGATGCTGGTGTATCTTGCGCTGGCCGTGCTGGTGACTTATAAGGCGAAGGACATTTTCAACTGGATGAACCTGATCTACTGTGTGATTGCGGGCGTGGTTGGATATCAGTATTACCAGAAGGCGGCAGCGGCGCTGCAGGAACCGGAAGAGCTGGATATTTCTGTGATCAGGCTCACTGCCTGGGTGGGAATCCTGACGGGGCTGATCCTGATCGGAACGATCCGCTGTATGGTACAGGGGCGGATCAGGGGCCTGTCTGTCTGGTATGGTATTCTGGTGGGCGGATTTTTCGCGCTGATCATCTGGTATCGCAATACCAGGGGATGGCCGATTTATCTGGTCTGTGCTTTTACGCTTTTCTATCTGAATATGGCAGCCTGGGAGAAGAAGGCCGTGCTTTTGCGGAATATCTGTAACGGCATTCTGTTTCATTTCGGCGCCATGGTACTGTACTGCCTGCTTCACAGACCTTATATGTTTTATCAGTATTACAGGTATCCGTTTATTTTCCATACGGTGACGATTTCGGCTGTCTATCTGGCGCTGGTGGTTTGTGCCGCGCTGGTGAAGTTCCTGGACGTATACAGCAGGAAACCGTATCTTGCTGCGGTATATAAAGAGCTGGCTGTGCTGGGCGTTTCATCGGCATATCTTATCTTTACACTGTCCCGGACAGGTTATCTGGCGATGACGGTGACGGCAGTGATCATCATTCCCGTGATGTGCCTGTCGATGAACGCAGAGGTTTTTGCGGTGCGGGCGTCCGGCAAAACTGCCGGTCGGACAGTTTCCGTCAGGAAGAGGGGATCCGTACGGTACAGACTGCGTGGAATGCTGAGGGCGATTGTTATGATGATGCTTGCCGTTATGCTCTGCTTTCCGGTGGTATTTACGGCACAGAGAATTGTGCCGTCGGTTAAGGCCAGACCGGAATTGCATGAGATCGAAGAGATTCCGGAGGAGATCGTGCACGGCAGGGACATGGATTCCAGGTATTACATTACGATCCGGCGGTTCGTGCAGGTGTTCCAGATGAAAGTGCTGGGAGTACCGGAGGATAAGTGTATAAGAGGTTACAGTGTACGGGAGAACGGAGAAAGAAGACTGCACAATGAGCTGCTTGAGGACCGGGGGAGGATTCTGGTCGCCTCTGCGACGGATACGGCTGCAGGAGGTGTACAGGAGGACGAGGATTCAGAGGACTCTTACACCAACGGCAGAATGGAAATTTTCAGATTATATTATTCTAATTTAAATAAAGTTGGTCATGAAGATATGGGGATTATGGAACCCAACGGACATTATAACGTCCATGCACATAATATCTATCTTCAGGTTGCCTATGACCACGGCATCTATGTGGGTGCGGTGTTTATTCTGCTGGGCATCGGTACACTGATCCAGGCGGCAGTTTATTTTCACAGACATAAGAAGGACAGGGTATGTGCGGCGCTGCCGATGGCTGTTTTAGTCCTTTTTGCAGTGGCCGGGTTGACGGAGTGGATCTTCCATCCCTGCTGTCCGATCGCTTGCTGTCTGATGCTGACGCTTTCACCGTTATTGGTCGACAGCCGGAAGGCGGTATAGGGAAGAGATATGGAGAAAAAGAGAAAACCTTTCAATGCGAAATTATTTTACAGAAGAACCTGTCTGATCATCTATGATATTATCAGCATCTGGATCGCCAGTTATATGGCGATCCTGTGGCGCTATGATTTTCATCTGGACTCTATTCCGGATCATTTTATGCGTCCGATCGAACTTTTTCTGCCGATTAATATCCCTGTTACACTGGTTATTTTCTATATACTGCATCTGTACAGCAGTCTGTGGGCTTTTGCCGGGGAGACAGAGCTGCAGAATATTGTGGTGGCATGTGTTGTTTCGACGCTGGTAAACGGTATCGGCATGCAGTTTTTTAAGATTACGACGCAGGCAGTTCCCAGAAGCTATTATGTGGCTTATCTGGCCTCGCTGGTGGTGTGCATTTTCGCCAGCCGTTTTTCCTATCGGTTTTTCCGGGGACTGAAACATAAACAGCAGAATAAGAAGAATCTGATCTCGGTCATGGTGATCGGCGCGGGAGAGGCGGCGAATCTGATTATCAAGGAGATTGTCAACAGCAATTTTTCCACAATGGTCATCAAGTGTATTATCGATGATGATAAGGGGAAATGGGGCAGGTATATTCAGGGAATCAAAGTGGTCGGCGGCCGGGATAAGATCGTGGAGTGCGCGGATATCTATGATGTGGATGAGATCATCGTGGCGATGCCCTCTGCACCGCGGGCGGAGATCAGGGAGATTCTGGAGATCTGTAAGGATTCGAACTGTAAGCTGCGTTCTCTGCCGGGAATGTACCAGTTGGTGAACGGCGAGGTCAGCGTAAGCAAGCTGCGTGACGTAGAGGTAGAAGATCTGCTGGGCAGAGATCCGATCTGCGTTGATATGGAATCGATCCTGGGCTATGTGCAGGGCAAGGTGGTGCTTGTCACGGGGGGAGGCGGCTCCATCGGCAGCGAGTTGTGCAGGCAGATTGCTGCGCACAGGGCGAAACAGCTGGTAATCGTGGATATTTATGAGAATTCGGTCTATGATATTCAACAGGAACTGAAAGAAAAGTATCCGGAGCTTGATCTGGTGGTTTTGATCGCATCGGTGCGCAATACCAACCGTATGAACTATATTTTCTCAACTTATCGCCCCCATATCGTGTATCATGCGGCGGCGCACAAGCATGTGCCGCTGATGGAGGACAGCCCTACCGAGGCAGTGAAGAACAATGTGTTCGGCACTTTCAAGACGGCGCAGGCTGCGGCGATGAGCGGTGTGCAGCGTTTTGTGATGATCTCTACGGATAAGGCGGTGAACCCGACGAATATCATGGGGGCCAGCAAGCGGATCTGCGAGATGATCATACAGACTTTCGACAAGCATTATGACACGGAGTTTGTGGCGGTGCGCTTCGGGAATGTACTGGGCAGCAACGGCAGCGTGATTCCGTTGTTCCGCAGACAGATTGCGGCAGGTGGTCCGGTCACGGTGACGCATCCTGATATTATCCGCTACTTTATGACGATTCCGGAGGCGGTCTCTTTGGTATTGCAGGCAGGAGCCTACGCCAGAGGCGGTGAGATTTTTGTGCTGGATATGGGAGAACCTGTTAAGATATTGACGCTGGCGGAGAACCTGATCAAGCTGTCCGGTTTCCGTGTGGGAGAGGATATCAAGATTGAATTCACGGGGCTTCGTCCCGGAGAGAAGCTGTATGAAGAACTGCTGATGGAAGAGGAAGGAATGAAAGACACGGCGAACCGCATGATACACATCGGCAAGCCGATAGAGCTTGATGAGCATGAATTCTTTATGCAGTTGAAGGAGCTGAAGGATGAGTGCCAGATTGAGAGTTCGGATATCAGGCCGCTGTTGAAGAAGATCGTTACGACTTATCGCAGTGCGGAAGAGATAAATGATGTTTCGTGAAAACAGGCCGGGACGTATGAGTCCGGATCTGTAGAATTTGTTGCCACGGATGACAAAACGTGGGGAGTAGGAGCTGTTATGGGCAGAAAGAGGATCTATTTGTCATCTCCCACCATGCATGGTGAGGAACAGAAGTATGTGCAGGAGGCATTTGACACCAACTGGGTGGCGCCTCTGGGACCTAATGTAAACGCTTTCGAGAAAGAGACGGCGGCATATACGGGCTGTGGATATGCGGCGGCGCTGAGTTCGGGGACGGCGGCGATTCATATGGCGCTTAAGCTTCTGGGCGTGGGGCAGGGTGATAAAGTGTTTGTATCGGATCTGACTTTTTCGGCATCCTGTAATCCGATTGTGTATGAGAACGGAGACCCTGTGTTCATCGATGCGGAACCGGACACCTGGAATATGTCGCCGGAGGCGCTGCGGAGGGCATTTGAGAAGTATCCGCATCCGAAGGCGGTGATCTGCGTACATCTCTACGGCACACCGGCCAGACTTGATGAGATCATGGCGATCTGCGCGGAGCATGACGTGCCGCTGGTGGAAGATGCGGCGGAATCTCTGGGCAGTACCTGGAAGGGACGGCATACGGGCACCTTCGGTAAATACGGTATCTATTCTTTTAACGGCAATAAGATCATCACCACATCCGGCGGTGGTATGTTCGTGTCGGCCGAGGAGGAGGCGGTGAAGAGAGTGACGTTCTTTGCAACCCAGTCCAGAGATCCGGCAAGGCATTACCAGCATTCGGAGCTCGGATATAATTACCGGATGAGCAATGTCATCGCCGGGATCGGCAGAGGGCAGCTGCTGCACCTGGAGGAGCATATAGCGAAGAAGAAAGAAATCTACAGACAATATCAGGAGGCGTTTGCGGATCTGCCGGAAATCATGATGAATCCCATGAACCCGGACGGGGACGCCAACTGCTGGCTTTCGGGTATGGTGATCGCCGGGGGATGCAGTGTAACGCCCGACAGGATCATGGATGCACTGGAGGCGGAGAATATAGAGTCAAGGCCGATCTGGAAACCGATGCATCTGCAGCCGGTGTTTGCGGCCTGTGATTTCGTGCCGCACTATGAGGACGGAAGAAGTGTGGGAGAAGAAGTGTTTGCCAGAGGTCTGTGCCTGCCCAGTGATGTGAAGAATACGCCGGAGGATATGGAACTGATCATCAGGACGATAAGAGGCTGCTTTGCGGCGCAGGAGAGATAGGTATGGAGTTGTTTGACGAGAAGGAGAAACGTCAGGTATGTGACGAGATCGCGCATTTCTTTAAAGAGGAGTATGACCTGGAGCTGGGGATTATCGGAACCGGCAGCGTGCTGGATTTTTTCCAGGAGATTCTGGGAGACAGGGTTTATAACAGGGCGTTGGATGATGCCCGGGCATTTTATGCGAAGTATGCGGATAATATGGAGACGGATTTCTATGCTCTGTACCGGGATACCAGATTCTCAGGCTGAGCAGGAATGGGGGTATATATGTACAAAAACTATATAAAGCGGTGCCTGGACTTTCTGTTATCGCTGTGTGCACTGATTGTGCTCAGCCCGATCCTGCTTGTACTCTGCATTCTGGTGCGGGTGAAACTGGGAAGCCCCATTTTCTTTAAACAGGAACGGCCGGGGAGGCAAGGGAAGATTTTCACATTGTGTAAGTTTCGCACGATGACAGATAAGAGGGATGAAAAGGGTGAGCTTCTTCCGGATGAGAAGCGGCTTACGAAATTTGGCAGGCTGCTGCGTTCCACCAGTCTGGATGAACTGCCGGAACTGCTGAATATTTTAAAAGGGGATATGAGCATTATTGGACCCCGCCCCCTGCTGGTGCGCTATCTGCCCTGGTATACGGATGAGGAGATGCACCGGCATGATGTGCGGCCGGGTCTTACCGGACTGGCACAGGTGAACGGCAGAAATGCGCTGGGATGGGAGGACAGATTTGCCTATGATCTGGAATATGTGGAACACTGCAGTTTCGGGATGGACGTCAGGATCATTCTGATGACTGTGGGAAAGGTATTGAAGCGATCGGGGACTTTGTCCGGCAGTGAGCAGACGGTGGAAGATTTTGACGTTTACCGTAAGAAGTGTGGAGGGCAGTGTGAGGCGGATACCATTATTTGAGAGAGAACTGGAGAGAACCTGCGTACAGGAGCTGTCAGACAGCTACGGGCCAAATCGCCTTTTTATGAAAAGGGATGATATGATTCCTTTCAGTTTTGGCGGCAACAAAGCCAGGAAAGCGGCGGAATTTTATCGTGAGATTATGAAAACGGATACCGATATTGTGATGACGTATGGCAGCAACAGCTCCAACCACTGCCGGATCATTGCCAACATGGCGGCGTCCATGGGGCTGGGATGCCACATTATCTCACCGCAGGAGAACGGGATGGTGCACAATAATACCAGACTGGTGCAGAAGTCTGGCGCGGTGATCGAGACATGCCCCGTATCTGCAGTGGCCGGGACCATAGAGAACAGGAAGCAGGCATATCGGGAGCAGGGAAAGCGGCCTTACTTTATAGAGGGCGGCGGTCACGGGAATCCGGGAGTGGAAGCTTATGTGAAGGGGTACCGGGAGATCGAGGCGTATGAGCGGGAGCATTCCGTACACTTTGACTATATTTTCCATGCGTCCGGCACGGGTGCGACGCAGGCCGGACTGGTGTGCGGACAGCTGCTTTCCGGAGAGCAGGAGAGGAAGATCGTGGGAATCAGCATTGCCAGAGAAGCGCAGAGAGGCCGCAGCGTTGTAGAGGACAGTATCCGGACGTATCTGGGCGAACGCTTTGCCCAGCTGTATCAGGAGGAGCAGCTTGTCTTTACGGACGCTTACAGAAGCGGCGGCTATGGAAGTTATACGGAAGAGATTGCGGAAACCATTGATTTCGTGATGCAGCGGGAAGGGATTCCGATGGATACTACCTATGTCGGGAAAGCGTTTCACGGCATGCTGGCCTATCTGCAGGAAAATAAGATAAGCGGCCGGAATATTTTATTTATTCATACGGGAGGCTGCCCGATCTTCTTCGACAGACTGGAGGAAAGCAGGTTAGACGGATGAGATGGCAGAACCTTGAAGGAAAGGAATGAATCTGGTTATGAATCTATTGATATTGAGTGCCGGAACGAGAAATAAGGTGGTACAGTATTTCAAGAAAGAAGTGGGAGCGGAAGGAAAGGTTGTGGCAACGGACTGCAGCAATCTGGCTCCTGCGGTCTATGATGCGGACCGGTTCTATCTGGTGCCGCGGATCACGGCTCCTGGGTATCTGGACCGCATTCTGGAAATCTGCAGAGAGGAGCAGATAGACGGTGTATTTTCACTGATCGATCCGGAACTGAGTCTTCTGGCGAAGGAGAGGGAGAGATTTCTGGCAGTCGGCACGGTGCCGATCGTATCGGACTATGAACTGACGGAAACCTGCCTGGACAAGTTTCGGATGTACCAGATGCTGTGCCGGATGCAGATCCCGACGGGCAGATGTTTTGTAGATAAGGAAGCTTTCTACAGGGCGGTTGAAGAAGGGGAGATTTCGTATCCGGTTTTCATCAAGCCGGTCAGGGGAAGCGCCAGCATCAATATCAACAAGGTGAACAGCAGGGAAGAGACGGATCTTCTGTTTACGCTGGATGACGATCTGATGATCCAGGAGTACATGGACGGACAGGAGTACGGAGCGGATGTGTACATCGATATGATAAGCGGCAGGTGCACTTCCATCTTTGTCAAAAAGAAGATTAAGATGCGGGCGGGAGAGACGGACAAATCCGTTTCCATTAAAAATGAAAAGTTATTTACCATGATTCGAAATTTCGTGGAAGAATGTGGATTCCGCGGCATGATCGATATTGATATTTTTGAGATAGACGGATGTTTCTATATTTCCGAGGTGAATCCGCGGTTTGGCGGCGGTTATCCTCATGCCTACGCCTGCGGCGTGAATATGCCTGCGGCGGTGATCCGTAATCTGGCGGGGCAGGAGAATGAGGTGGATATCGGAAATTATGCGGAAAATATATGTATGATGAAGTATAATGAGATTGCGGTTCGTGATATGAACGGAGTGG